>DSLFC04102__coassemble_1331_pt1 | contig 14931 bp, 11 predicted proteins | sample DSLFC04102__metabat2_high_PE_002 | metagenome-assembled genome bin DSLFC04102 | reverse complement strand
GACGCGCTGGAGAAGTGCCGCAAGGGCCGCCTGTTCATCCTGGACGAGATCATCAAGCCCTGCATCGCCGAGCCGCGCGCCGAGCTGAGCAAGTACGCGCCCAAGATGTTCAGCATGCAGATCCCCGTCGATAAGATCAAGGACGTCATCGGCAAGGGCGGCAAGGTCATCCAGGAGCTGTGCGCCACCTGCAACTGCAAGATCGACGTGGAGGAGGACGGCCGCGTCTTTATCTCGGCCATCGACGCCGACGATGCCCGCCGCGCCATCGGCACCATCAAGACCATTGTGGAGGACCCGGAGATCGGCGCCATCTACAAGGGCCGCGTCACCCGCCTGATGAACTTCGGCGCCTTTGTCGAGATCGCCCCCGGCAAGGAGGGCCTGGTCCACATCTCCAAGCTGGACGACCACCGCGTCGAGCGTGTCGAGGACGTTGTCGCCGTGGGCGACCCGGTCTTTGTCATGGTCACCGACATCGACCAGCAGGGCCGCATCAACCTGTCCCGCCGCGACGCCCTGGCTGCCATCGCCAAAAAGCGCGCCGAGCAGGGCAAGAAGTAAGCCGCCGCGCAAAACCGCATAAGATAAGCCAAAAGGCGCCCCGCATGGCCTGCGGGGCGCCTTTTCTGCCGGTATTCTTTACTTTTGGATCAATCGCGCCGGAGCCTGGCCGCGGCGGGACAGGGCTGCCTGCAGTGGAGAGGGCGGGGGAAACCCCGCTCTCTCACTCAATGCGCTTGGCCACCACCGCAAAGCGGGAATCGGTGCTGGAATCCGCCTCGCCGCAGGTGGAAAGGGTCAGCAGCTGGTCGCCGTATTCGGCGGTCACGCCGGTGTCGTACAGGGCCAGCGCCGCCATGGCGTCGTACCGGGTCTGCCATTCCTCCCGGCTGGCGGCGTCAAAAAAGGTGTAGTAGGGCAGCTCGTCGGCGCCCAGCTCGGTCTGCAGCACCAGCACCACCTGCCACTCCATCTGCTCATACAAGGTGTCAAAGGCAAAGGTGGGGTTCTGCCGGTAAAACGCCTCGTCGGCGTAGTCCAGCAGCCCCGCAAACATGCTGCCGTCGTGCATGTTGTGGCCGTAGATCAGCCAGTTGGCGGTGGCAGGGTCGTACAGGCTGCACTGCTCGTCCAAAAACAGGCTGCCCGCCGGCGAGTACAGCCGGTCAAAGCCCCGGCGCAGGTAATACTCGTTGTCGCCGGGGGTCTGCATCACCGGGTAGTCGATACCGGCCGCCTCAATGGTCAGCCAGCCCACCATGTCCGGGTTCTCGGCGGCCAGGTCGGCGTACCGGGGCAGGACGGCGCTGCCGTCCGCCGCCGGGACGGGGGACGGCGTGTTCCCGGCGGCCTGGCCGGCGGTGGCGGGCTGGATGTTCACCTGTACCGGGCCGGCGTTCTCCGGCGTCCCGGCCGTGTCGGCAAGGACCGTATCCGGACGCTGCGGCTGGCCGCCGCGGAAGACGATCTGCCGCACCGCCACCACCGCCGCCGGCACCAGCAGGGCAAGGCCCACCACCCGCAGCAGCACCACATGGCGGCGCTGGCGGCGGCGCAGTTTGGTGCGCGCGCCGAACGGATAGTAGGCGGAACTCCCTTTCAGATGGGCATAACGGCCTTTTTTCGGCATGGGATACCTCGCAGGAACAGGTCAGAGAAACCGGGACAACAAAAGCCCTTCACCCCGGCGGCATCAGCAGGGACAAAGGGCTGCGTTTTTTGCAAAGTCAGGGACGGCGCCGGCGGTCAAATGCGCTTGAGCAGCAAAAGCCCCGCCGAGCAGAACACGATCAGGCCCACCACGCCGACGACCCAGAAGATCGGGGTGTCGCCGGTGGCCGGGGTGGGGGCGGCGGTGGCGGACGGCGCAGCCGACGGCTGGGTCACGTCCGCATTGGCGTAGGTTTCATCCACCTGTACCGGCTCGCTGTGGACATCGCGGGAGGTGGCCGCCACGGTGGGCGACGGCGAGGGAACCGCGTCCCGCGTGGAGGTGGGCACCCCGCAGGCAACAAAAATGACCAGCAACACGGCGACCAGCAGGGCGCCGACAACACGTTTCAACGGAGGAACCCTCCCTTACCCATTCACTCAAAAACACCGCGCGGCCCGCCGGCAGGGCGGCGCACACCCGGCTGAAAAAATGCGGACAAACTGCCGCTCGTTCCCTTTTATTGTGTACTATTGTATCACGTGTATGCACTGCCGTCAAGGCATGGGCGGATTTTTGTGCGTGGCGGCGGCAAAAGCCGGCGCCGGGCCGGCAGCGGCCCGCCCCAAAAATCCGCCCGGCGGGGCTTGTGCAAAACGGCCGCAGGCGGTATAATAAATCCGATAACAGCGCCGCCGGCCCGGCCGGACGGCAGACAGGGAGCACACAAATGAAAGGTATTATTCTGGCCGGCGGCGCCGGCACACGGCTGTATCCGCTGACCATGGTCACTTCCAAGCAGCTGCTGCCGGTGTATGACAAGCCGATGATCTACTACCCGCTGTCCACGCTGATGCTGGCCGGCATCCAGGACATCCTGGTCATCTCAACCCCCACCGACACCCCGCGGTTTCATGCGCTGCTGGGGGACGGCGGCCAGTTCGGCGTCCGGCTGCAGTACAAGGTGCAGCCTTCGCCGGACGGCCTGGCCCAGGCGTTTCTGCTGGGCGAGGAGTTTATCGGCGACGACTGCTGCGCCATGATCCTGGGCGACAATATTTTTTACGGCGCCGGTTTCGGCACCCGGCTGCGGGCCGCGGCCAAAAGCGCCGCGGAGGGCCGCGCCACCGTGTTCGGTTACTACGTCACCGACCCGGAGCGGTTCGGCGTCGTCGCCTTTGACGAGGCCGGCCACGCCACCTCCATCGAGGAAAAGCCGGCCTGCCCCAAAAGCAACTATGCGGTCACCGGCCTGTACTTCTACAACCGGGACGTGGTGCGGCTGGCCAAGCAGGTCAAGCCCAGCGCCCGCGGCGAGCTGGAGATCACCACCCTCAACGAGATGTACCTGAACGCGGGGCTTTTGGACGTGCAGCTGCTGGGCCGGGGCTATGCCTGGCTGGACACCGGCACCATGGACAGCCTGGTGGAGGCTGCCGACTTTGTGCGCATGATCGAAAAGCGCCAGGGCATCAAGATCTCGGCGCCGGAGGAGATCGCCTACAAATACGGCTGGATCACCCGCGAAAAGCTGCTGGAGAGCGCCGAACGCTACGGCAAATCCCCCTACGGCGCGCACCTGCGCAACGTGGCGGACAACAAGCTGATGTACTGAAAGGCGCATCCGACCGCGGACATATAATGGATTTGGCACAGCGCAGCCGCGGTGCGGGGCACGGCGTGCTGCAAAACACAGGGCGGGGGCAGGCGCGCCGCCTGCGCCGCGCCCGACAGGACCGGGAGGCCGAAAGCAATGAAAGTTATGATCACAGGCTGCCGCGGGCAGCTGGGCACCGAGCTGCAAAAGCAGCTGCTGGAGGGCGGCTGCGCGCTGGGCCGCCTGCCGGAGCGGCTGAAAAACGCCCCGGTGGTGGCGGTGGACCTGCCGGAGCTGGACATCACCGACCGGGAGGCCACCATCGCCTATGTGCGCCGCCACCAGCCGGACACCGTCATCAACTGCGCCGCCATGACCAATGTGGACGGCTGCGAGGCGGACCGGGACGCCGCTTTTCGGGCAAACGCCCTGGGCCCGCGCAACCTGGCCATGGCCTGCGACAAGATCGGCGCCCGGCTGATCCATGTCTCCACCGACTATGTGTTCAGCGGCCGGCCCAACGGCGGCGTCCCCCTGGACGAGTGCGCCATCCCCGCGCCGGTCTCGGCCTACGGCGAGACCAAGCTGCTGGGCGAGCAGTATGTGCAGCGGTTCTGCCGCCGCCATTTTATCGTGCGCACCGCCTGGCTGTACGGCGCGGCGGGCAAAAACTTTGTCAAGACGATGGCCGGCCTGGCAAAGACCCACGACGAGATCACCGTGGTCAGCGACCAGCTGGGCAACCCCACCAACGCGGTGGACCTGGCGTATCACATCCTCAAGCTGGCGGTCAGCCATGACTACGGCACCTACCACTGCACCGGCAACGGCGTGTGCAGCTGGTACGACTTTGCCTGCGAGATCATCCGCCTGTCCGGCGAGCACTGCACCGTCAAACCCATCTCCAGCGCCGAGTATGCCGCCCAACACCCGCAGGCGGCCAGCCGCCCGGCCTGGAGCGCCCTGGACAACCGGATGCTGCGCTGCACCGTGGGCGACGGAATGCGGGACTGGAAAACCGCGATCCAAGACTATTTTGCAAACTGGGATGGTAAATAAATGATGAAAACCTATCTTGTCACCGGCTGCGCCGGTTTTATCGGCTCCAACTTTGTCCACTACATGCTGGAAAAATACCCGCAGATCCGCCTGGTCAACCTGGACAAGCTGACCTATGCGGGCAACCTGGAAAACCTCCGGGACGTGGAGGGGGACCCCCGCCACATCTTTGTGCAGGGCGATATCTGCGACAAGGCGCTGGTCGCCGGCCTGCTGGCCCGGTACGACCCGGACTATGTCATCAACTTTGCGGCCGAAAGCCATGTGGACCGCAGCATCAAAAACCCGGAGATCTTTGTCCAAAGCAACGTCATGGGCACCGTCAACCTGCTGCAGTGCTGCAAGGAAGCCTGGTACGACGCCGAGACCAAGGCCTGGAAGCCCGGCAAAAAGTATGTCCAGGTCTCCACCGACGAGGTCTACGGCGCGCTGGGGGCCGAGGGCTATTTTACCGAAACGACGCCCCTTTCGCCCCACAGCCCCTATTCCAGCTCCAAGGCCAGCGCCGACCTGTTCGTCATGGCCTTCCACGACACCTACGGCCTGCCGGTCAACATCACCCGCTGCTCCAACAACTACGGCCCCTACCAGTTCCCCGAAAAGCTCATCCCGCTGCTGATCAACAACGCCAGGCAGCACAAGGCCCTGCCGGTTTACGGCGACGGCATGCAGGTGCGGGACTGGCTGTATGTGATGGACCACTGCAAGGCCATCGACATGGTGGCGTCGGACGGCAGGGACGGCGAGGTCTACAACGTGGGCGGCCATAACGAGCGCCCCAACATCTTTATTGTAAAGACCGTCATTGCCCAGCTGCACGACCGCCTGGGCGACGATGCCATCAGCGAGGAGCTGATCACCCATGTGGCCGACCGCCTGGGCCACGACCGCCGCTACGGCATCGACCCCACCAAGATCAAAAACGACCTGGGCTGGTACCCGGAGACCCCGTTCGAGAAGGGCATTGTGCTGACCATCGACTGGTACCTGGCACACCCCGACTGGATGGCCCACGTCACCAGCGGCGATTATCAGAAATACTACGAGCAGATGTACAAAAACCGCTGAACCTCTGCCCGCATGCCCGCACAGCCGGCTGCCAGCGCCGGACCGCTGTGCGGGCATTTGTGTAAAATGTGCCCGCGGCGCCCCGGATGCTTTGCAAAACCCGGCGGGATGTGGTATACTATAGTGCAATCTTTGCGATCCCCAGGCGCCGTCCCGCCGCCCCGCGGCGGCCGCGCCCGTTTTTGATAGAAGGAGTCCCAACATGCCCAGTTCAAGAGAGGAACAGCTTCGCAACAACCGCCGCCTGGCCCGGCAGCTTTTGGGTCTGGTGGCCGTGATATTGATTCTGATCGGCCTGTTCACCGTCATCGGCTGGTGCGTCACCGGCCTTCAGGCGCTGCTGGACGATTCGGACCGGCGGCAAAGCTACGCCGACCGCCTGTACGGCCTTGTCATGTTTGACACGCTGCCCTTTGAGGACGTCAGCCAGGTGGATCAGTCGGTGTTCAAGCAGGCGGCCATCTGGGGCTGCGTCTATCAGATCCAGGCCGGCGGCGGAAGCCTGGATGACTACGAGCGCGACGAGGAGACCGGCAGCGTCATCCTGCCCCGGCTGGAGGTGGACACCTACCTGACCAACCTGCTGGGCCCCGACTACGTGGTGGAGGAAGGCTCCTTCGAGACCAGCGAGATGAGCTATATCTATGACGAGGAGCGCCAGGGCTACCTGGTGCCGGTCACCGGCGCGGTGGGGCTGTACACCCCGGAGGTGGAGAGCATCCGCACCCAAAGCGGTACGTCACGGTGGGCTACATCCCCACGCTGGCCAGCACCACCAGCCTGACGCTGACCGCCCCCACCGAACCCACCAAGTACATGGACTATGTGTTCACCCGCGGCGAAAACCGCCAGTGGTATCTGACCGCTTTGCAGGAGAGCGAGATGCAGCCGGTATCCACCCCGACGCCCACGCCTTCCTCCGCTGCGGCCCCCACGCCTGACCCGCAGTCGATGGTGGAGAGCAATCTTGGCGTGGCAACATCCGACGAGGCATCCTCTGACGCGGCATCCTCGGACGCCGGGCAGGAAAGCACCGACGCCGCCCCGGACAGCGCCGCGGACAGCGGCACGGCCGATGGCGGAACCGACACCGTAACGGTCACAGGCAACGCCGATGATACCGGCAGCGAGCCGGCCGCATAAACAGTCCCCACCCAACAGCCCGCGCTGCACGGCCCTGCCGCCAGCCGGGCTGTTTTGCGGCGCCGGTTTGACTTTTGACGCGCGGATTGCTTATAATATCACCGTGTCAAATGATCTGTGCGTCGGGAAAGCAAGGGCCTGCAAAAGCAGCCGGCGCTGTTTGGATAGAACTGGATAGAACAAGACGCCTGTACGGCCGGGCCCCTGGCGGGGCGGCGCAGGCGGCAAGCTGGACGGAGGGAAAGCGGTTCCATGGCAAAAAAGCAGGAATACGGCAACGAAAGCATCAAAAGCTTAAAAGGCGCCGACCGGGTGCGCAAGCGCCCGGCGGTTATTTTTGGCTCGGACGGCGTGGAGGGCTGCGCCCACTCGATCTTCGAGATCGTTTCCAACTCCATCGACGAGGCCCGCGACGGCCACGGCAACAAGATCAACGTCACGCTGTTCGCCGACCACTCGGTGGAGGTCGAGGACTTTGGCCGCGGCATCCCGGTGGACTACAACAAGGCCGAGCAGCGGTGGAACTGGGACCTGGTGTTCTGCGAGCTGTACGCCGGCGGCAAGTACGCCGAGGGCAGCGGCACCTACGATTTCAGCCTGGGCCTGAACGGCCTGGGCCTGTGCGCCACCCAATACGCCAGCGAGTGGATGACCGCTGACATCTACCGCGACGGCCAGCACTATCACCTGGATTTCAAAAAGGGCGAGAATGTGGGCGGCCTGAAAAAGGAACCCTATTCCGGCCGGCGCACCGGCTCGGTCATCCGCTGGAAGCCGGACACCGATGTGTTCACCGACATCGCTGTGCCGGCCGAGACCTTCCGGGATATGCTCAAGCGGCAGGCGGTGGTCAACGCCGGCGTCACGCTGGCCTTTGACGACCGCTCCACCGGCAAAAGCGAAAAGAGCGAATACTACTACGAAAACGGCATCACCGATTACGTCACCGAGCTGGCGGGGGACAACACCCTGACCCCGGTGCACTTCTGCCAGGGGCAGGCCGCCGGCCGCGACCGCGCCGACCAGCCGGAGTACGAGGTCCGCATGAACGTGGCCTTCTGCTTTTCCAACACGGTGCAGACGCTGGAATACTACCACAACTCCAGCTGGCTGGAACACGGCGGCAGCCCCGACCGGGCGGTGCGCCTGGCCTTTGTCAACCAGATCAACAATTGGCTGAAAAACAAGGGCCTGTACAAGAAAAACGAGAGCGCCATCACCTTTGCCGACGTGCAGGACTGCCTGGTGCTGGTGTCCTCCAGCTTTTCCACCCGCACCAGCTACGAAAACCAGACCAAAAAGGCCATCACCAACAAGTTTGTGGCCCAGGCCATGACCGACTTTCTCAAGCATCAGCTGGAGGTCTATTTCATCGAGCACCCCGACGAGGCCGAAAAAGCCTGCAAGCAGGTGCTGATCAACAAGCAGAGCCGCGAGCATGCCGAAAAAGCCCGCATCAGCATCAAAAAGAACATCACCGCCCAGATGGACCTGGCCAACCGGGTGCAGAAGTTTGTGGACTGCCGCACCCGCGACGCCTCCCGCCGGGAGCTGTATATCGTCGAGGGCGATTCCGCCATGGGCGCCGTCAAGCAGAGCCGGGACTCGGAGTTCCAGGCCATCATGCCGGTGCGCGGCAAAATTTTGAACTGCCTCAAAGCCGATTACAGCCGCATTTTCAAGTCGGACATCATCACCGACCTGATCCGCGTCATGGGCTGCGGCGTCGAGCTGGGCGGCAGCCACAACAAGGACCTGGCCGCCTTCCGGCTGGAAAACCTGCGCTACAACAAGATCGTCATCTGTACCGACGCCGATGTGGACGGCTACCAGATCCGCACCCTGATCCTGACGATGCTCTACCGCCTGACGCCCACCCTCATCAAGGAAGGCTACGTCTATATCGCGGAAAGCCCGCTGTACGAGATCAACACCAAAACCAAGACCTACTTTGCCTACACCGAGCCGGAAAAGGCCAACATCTTAAAGCGCATCGGCGACGCAAAGTACACCATCCAGCGCTCCAAAGGTCTGGGCGAGAACGACCCCGAAATGATGTGGCTGACCACCATGAGCCCGGACAGCCGCCGTCTGATCAAGGTCATGCCCACCGATGTGGAGCAGACCGCAAAGACCTTTGACCTGCTTTTGGGCGACAACCTGCAGGGCCGCAAGGAGCATATCGCCGAGCACGGCGCCGAATATCTCGACGATTTGGACCTGAGCTGAGAAAGGGGAGAGAGGGCAAAGAATGGCAAGACGCAAAGAAAAGAAAACGTCCCCCGCCCGGCCCCAGCTGGGCGACAATGTGGAGATCCTCTCGGCGGGCACCGTGCTGGAATCCCCCATCACCGAAACGCTGGAGACCAACTACATGCCCTACGCGATGAGCGTCATCGTCTCCCGCGCGCTGCCGGAGATCGACGGCTTCAAGCCCGCCCACCGCAAGCTGCTGTACACCATGTACACCATGGGCCTTTTGAAGGGTCCCCGCACCAAGTCGGCCAACATCGTGGGCAGCACCATGCACCTGAACCCCCACGGCGACGCCGCCATCTACGACACCATGGTCCGCATGGGCCGCGGCAACGAGAGCCTGCTGGTGCCCTTTGTGGATTCCAAGGGCAACTTCGGCAAGGCCTACAGCCGGGACATGGCCTGCGCCGCCAGCCGTTACACCGAGGCCAAGCTGGAACCGGTCTGCGAGGAGCTGTTCCGGGACATTGACAAGGAGACCGTGGACTTTGTGCCCAACTACGACGGCACCACCACCGAGCCGACGCTGCTGCCGGTGACCTTTCCCACCATCCTGGCCAACAATACGCTGGGCATCGCGGTGGGCATGGCCAGCAACATCTGCTCCTTCAACCTGGCCGAGCTGTGCAGCGCCACCATCGCCCTGATGAAGGACGAGCAGGCCGACCTGTCCACGCTGCTGCCCGCCCCCGACTTTGTGGGCGGCGGCGCCATCCTCTACGACGCCGCCGAGATGCACAACGTCTACGAGAACGGCCGCGGCAGCATCCGCGTCCGGGCCAAGTGGAGCTATGACAAGGCGAACAACTGCATCGACGTGACCCAGATCCCGCCCACCACCACGGTGGAGGCGATCATGGACAAGATCACCGAGCTGGTCAAGGCGGGCCGCATCAAAGAGATCAGCGACATGCGCGACGAGACCGACCTGAACGGCCTCAAGCTGACCATCGACCTCAAGCGCGGCCAGGACCCGGACAAGCTGATGGCCCGGCTGTACAAGATGACCCCGCTGGAGGACAGCTTTGCCTGCAACTTCAACCTGCTCATCGGCGGGCAGCCGCGGGTGCTGGGCGTGCGGGGCATCCTGACCGAGTGGATCGCCTTCCGGGCCGAGTGCGTCCGCCGCCGCACCTACTACGACCTCAAGGGCAGGCAGAAGCGCCTGCACCTGCTGCGCGGCCTGGCAGCCATCCTGCTGGACATCGACAAGGCCATCCGCATCGTCCGCGAGACCGAGGAGGAGGCCGAGGTGGTGCCCAACCTGATGATCGGCTTCGGCATCGACGAGGTCCAGGCCGAGTATGTGGCCGAGATCAAGCTGCGCCACCTCAACCGGGAATATATCCTCAACCGCACCGCCGAGATCGAGGAGCTGGAAAAGGCCATCGCCGACCTGGAGGACATCCTCAAGCGCCCGGCCCGCATCCACAAGATCATCATGCAGGAGCTTTCCGCCGTGGCCAAAAAGTACGCAAGACCCCGCAAGAGCGAGATCCTCTACGAGGTCCCCGACGAGAAGATCGAGGAGGAAGCCGAGGCGGTGCCCGACTACCCGGTCACGCTGTTCTTTACGCGGGACGGCTATTTCAAAAAGATCACGCCCCAAAGCCTGCGCATGTCCGGCGAGCAGAAGCTGAAGGACGGCGACGAGCTGACCCAGACGGTGGAATCCACCAACGCGGCGGAGCTGCTGTTCTTTACCAGCCACTGCCAGGTCTACAAGTCCCGCGCCGCCGACTTTGCCGACACCAAGGCCAGCGTGCTGGGCGACTATGTTGCCAGCAAGCTGGGCATGGAGGAGGGGGAGGTGCCGGTCTACATGGCCGTCACCACCGACTACGCGGGGCATATGCTGTTCTTCTTCCAGAACGGCAAGTGCGCCAAGGTGCCGCTTTCCAGCTACGAGACCAAGCAGAACCGCAAAAAGCTGCTGAAGGCTTACAGCGACAAGGCGGAGCTGGCCTGCATGCTGCAATTGACCAACGAGTGCGAGCTGGCCGTCTTTACCACGGCCGGCCGCCTGCTGCTGGCCGGCAGCGCCCTTATCCCCGAAAAGACCACCCGCGACACCGCCGGCGTCAATGTGGTAACGCTGAAAAAGAACCAGAAGATCGCCCGCGTCCAGCGCGCGGACGGGCTGGAACTGGCCAACCCCCACCGCTTCCGGGTGCGCAGCCTGCCCGCCGCCGGCGCCATCCTGCGCGCCGAGGACATGGCCGAGCAGATGACGCTGTGACCGCCCGCCGGCGGCAGGGCCGGCCCGCAAAAAATCCTGCAAAAAATTGCCGTCCAGCGGCGCAAAGCCTTGCAATCCGCGGCAAAGTATGGTACACTGTTATCCGCATTAGTCCGCATCAGAATGTGAAGGAGAGCTATCCATGAGCGTTTACGAGATCGTGTTCGGCGTGATCCTCATCGCCGTTTCGCTGTTTATCATTGTCTTTACCCTTGCGCAGGAGACCAAGGGCCAGGGCCTGTCCGCCGCCATCATGGGCGACAACAGCTTTATGGCTGCCGGCCGTGAGCGCGGCCTGGACGCCAAGCTGGCCAAGGCCACCAAGATCTGCGGCGTGATCTTCTTCATCGCCACGCTGGTCGTCTGCGTGCTCAGCGCGCGTTTGGGCTAAGGGGCATCAGAATGCAAACGACGGTCCGCTTTTACCGGCGGACCGTTTGTTGTGTATAGAGACACTTCGGGAAAGAATACAAAGCAGACCCATCGCAAAGCGCGGCCCGGTCCACGGGCCGCCGGGGCGCTGCGCCCCATCGGAAGGGCCCTGCCGGGCGGCAGGGCGACGTCAGGGAGGAGTAACAACAATGACAGTTTTGCAGAAAAATATCCTGAAAGCCGTTTCCCGCCGGCCCTGCAGCCAGCGGGAGCTGCAGGACGAATTGAAGGTGGACGGCAACCGTCTGCGCTACACCGTCTCGGCCATGGTGGCCGAGGGGATGCTGACGATGGAACGGGGCAAATACGCCCCCGGCCTTGCCACCATCGAGAACGAGAACATGCCCGCCGCCATCCCCTGCACGCTGGTCAAGCTGGCGGCCCGCTTCGGCTTTGCCAGCCGTGACGACGGCGAGGGCGACATCTTTATCCCCGGCCGCGCGCTGCACGGCGCCATGCCCAAGGACAAGATCAACGTCCGCCTGTTTGACCACCCCCGCGTGGAGGGCAGCGCCGAGGGCGAGGTGGCCGAGATCACCCAGCCCCACAACACCATCGCCGGCACCATCGTCCGCACCGAGGACGGACGCCTGGCTCTGGAGCCGGACGGCTGCAGCGGCGTCCAGCTGCTGCTCCAGAAAGGCGAGGACAAGGGCGTGCGCCCCGGCGACAAGGCCGGCGCCGAGCTGACCCTGCGCGGCGGCCGCCATTCCGAGCACCGGGTGGCCATCCGCCAGCGGTTCGGCTCCTCGGACATTGCGGCCGAGTGCGCCAAGGCCATCCTTTACGGCCGCGAGGTGCGCCAGGACTTCCCGGAGGAGGTGCTGGAGGAAGCCCGCGCCTTCTCCCGCGCCCGCGTCACCCAGGAGGAGATCGCCCACCGCATGGACCTGCGGGGGCTGCCCATCTTCACCATCGACTCGGCCGAGACCAAGGACATCGACGACGCCGTCAGCCTGCTCAAGCTCAACGGCGGCGGCTACGAGCTGGGCGTCCACATCTCCGACGTCAGTCACTACGTCAAGCCCGGCACCGCGCTGGACAATGAGGCCTTTGAGCGTGCCACCAGCATCTACTATGCCGACAAGGTCATCCCCATGCTGCCCAGGCAGCTGTCCAACGGCATCTGCAGCCTGAACGAGGACGAGACCCGGCTTGCCTTCTCCTGCCTGATGCAGCTGGACGACGACGGCAGCATCCGCCAGTACCAGTTTGTCAAGACCGTCATCCGCAGCCGGGTCAAGGGCGTGTATAAAGAGATCAACGCCCTGCTGGACGGCACCGCCGCGCCGGAACTTCAGGAAAAATACGCCGCGGTTTCCGCCCAGCTGCCGGTGATGCAGGAGCTGTACGAAAAGCGCCTGGCCCTGCGCAAGGTCCGCGGCGGCATGGACATCGAGTCCACCGAGGCCAAACTGGTCCTGGACGAGAAGGGCCGCTGCGTCGACATCATCGCCCGCGACCGCGGCGTTTCCGAGTGCATGATCGAGGAGTTCATGCTGCTGGCCAACCAGTGCGCGGCCAACGCCGGCCGCACCCGCAAGGCGCCCTTTGTCTACCGTATCCACGAGGCCCCCGACGCCGAGCGGATGGAAAAGCTGATGACTACCCTCAAGGCCTGCGGCGTGGACGTGCGCTTTAAGGGCGAGACCCCCACCCAGCTGGAACTGGCCGCCCTGCTGGACAAGACCCGCGGCGAACCCATCCAGATCCCGGTGCACACCGGTGTGCTGCGCAGCATGCAGAAAGCCCGCTACGATGTGGAGCCCAAGGGCCATTTCGGCCTGGTGCTGGCGGACTACGCCCACTTTACCAGCCCCATCCGCCGCTACCCCGACCTGGCCATCCACCGCATCCTGACCGATATGCTGCTGGGCGAGGACGCCCGGCAGCTGGAGGGCAAATACCACGACTTTGTCCAGCGCGCCAGCGTCCAGTCCAGCCGCCAGGAGGTGGAGGCCCAGCGCATCGAGCGGGACGTGGAGGACTGCTACAAGGCCGAGTATATGACCGCCCACCTGGGCGAGACCTACACCGGCACCGTCTCCGGCGTGACCCAGCGCGGCGTCTTTGTGGCGCTGGACAACACGGTGGAAGGCTTTGTGCCCTCGGCCGAGCTGTGCAAGGGCGAACCCGTCGTCACCGAGGGCGTCCGCGTCTACGACCCGCTCACCGGCCGGCACTGGATGCTGGGCGACCCCATGCAGGTGCAGGTGGCAAACGCCAACATCCAGCTGGGCCGCATCGATTTCAGCTTTGTTCCCTGAGGGCGCGGCCCGCCCGCAGGCAGCCATCAGACAGGAGGGCAACCCATGCCGTCGAACCCGCAAGACCGCAGCTTTATCGACGTCCGCCAGGGCCTGCAGCAGGCGCTGACCCAGGTGCAGAAACCCGCCCGCTATACCGGCGGCGAGTACAACGAGGTCATCAAGGACCCCGCCGGCATCGACGTCCGGTTTGCGTTCTGTTTCCCCGATACCTACGAGATCGGCATGTCCTTTTTGGGCGAAAAGATCTTGTACGAGCTTTTGAACCGCCATGAAAACTGGTGGTGCGAGCGCGCCTTTATGCCCTGGACCGACATGAAGGCAAAAATGGAAGAGCTGCACATCCCGCTCTACGCGCTGGAAAGCAAGGACCCGCTGACCAAATTTGACGTGGTGGGCTTTACGCTGGAGTACGAGCTTTGCTACACCAACATCCTGGCCATGCTGGACATGGCGGGCATCCCGCTGCGCGCCGCCGACCGGGACGAAAGCTGGCCGCTGATCATCGCCGGCGGCCCCTGCGTCTGCAACGCCGAGCCGATGGCCGATTTCTTTGACGTGATGCAGCTGGGCGAGGGCGAGCAGATGCTGCAGGACATCTGCGCCGAGGTGGAAAAGGCCAAAAAACAGGGGCTGACCAAGCGCCAGCTTTTGGAAAACCTGGCCGGCCTGCCCGGCGTTTACGTCCCGTCCTTTTACGACGTAAGCTACAACCCGGACGGCACCATCCGCGCCGTCACCCCCAACGACCCTCATGCCCCGGCAAAGATCACCAAGGCCATCGTCAAGGATCTGGACAGCTTTGTGCCGCCGGAGCATTTCATCGTGCCCATGATCGGCGCGGTGCAGGACCGCGCCTGCGTCGAGGTGCTGCGCGGCTGCGTCCGCGGCTGCCGCTTTTGCCAGGCGGGCCAGATCTACCGTCCCTTCCGCGAGCGGTCGCCCCGGCTCATCAGCGACTCGGCCCGCGCGCTCTGCCAGAACACCGGCTACGATGAGCTCAGCCTGACCAGCCTTTCCACCTCCGACCATTCCCGGCTGGAGGAACTTCTGGACCGGCTGAACGCCTGGGCCGAGGCCGACCACGTCAGCCTGTCGCTGCCGTCGCTGCGGGTGGACAACTTCTCCAAAAGCATGGTGGACAAGACCACCAAGGTGCGCAAAAGCGGCCTGACCTTTGCCGCCGAGGCCGGCACCCAGCGTCTGCGGGACGTCA
>DSLFC04102__coassemble_1166_pt1 | contig 17458 bp, 17 predicted proteins | sample DSLFC04102__metabat2_high_PE_002 | metagenome-assembled genome bin DSLFC04102 | reverse complement strand
AGACCGCGTGGACCGAGCAGTAGTCGAACTCGATGCCCTGGCCGATGCGGATGGGGCCGGAGCCGAACACCAGCACCTTTTTCTTTTTGGGGTCGCTGCGCTCGGCAATGAACTGGGCGGCCTCGTTGTCCTCGTCATAAGTGGAGTAGAAGTAGGGGGTCTTGGCCGCGAACTCGGCAGCGCAGGTGTCCACCATCTTGAAGCCGGCGCGGAGGTTTTCCACCGGCAGTTTGTCCGCGCCGGACAGGCGCAGGATGGTCTTGTCCAAAAAGCCGTATTTCTTGGCTTCCAGGTATTTTTCGCGGGTCAGTTCGCCCTGTTTCAGGCCCAGCTCCAGGTCGGCCAGGTGCTGCATCTTGTCCAAAAACCACCAGTCGATCTTGGTGATGTCGTAGATGGTCTGGTGGGGCACGCCCCGCTTGAGCGCCTCGTAGACGCAGAAAGCGCGCTCGGAGTCCTGCACATGCAGGTGGTCGATGATCTCCTCGGTGGACAGTTCCTCAAAGGCGGGCAGGGTCAGGGTGTCCATGCCCAGCTCGGTGGAGGAGACCGCCTTCATCATGGCGTGCTCAAAGTTGTTGCCGATGGCCATCACCTCGCCGGTGGCCATCATCTGGGTGCCCAGCGACTTGTCGGCGTAGACGAACTTGTCAAACGGCCACTTGGGGTACTTGACCACCACATAGTCCAGCGCAGGCTCAAAGCAGGCGCAGGTCTCGCCGGTGACGTCGTTGGTGATCTCGTCCAGGGTGTAGCCCAGGGCGATCTTGGTGGCCACCTTGGCGATGGGGTAGCCGGTGGCCTTGGAGGCCAGCGCCGAGGAGCGGGACACGCGGGGGTTGACCTCGATGACCGCGTACTCGAAGCTGTCGGGCTTGAGGGCGAACTGGCAGTTGCAGCCGCCCTCGATGCCCAGTTCGGTGATGATGTCCAGCGCGGCGGTGCGCAGCATCTGGTACTCTTTGTCCGAGAGGGTCTGGCTGGGGGCCACGACGATGGAGTCGCCGGTGTGCACGCCCACCGGGTCCAGGTTTTCCATGTTGCAGACGGTGATGACGTTGCCCTTGCTGTCGCGCATCACCTCGTACTCGATCTCCTTCCAGCCGGCGATGCACTTTTCCACCAGGATCTGATGGATGGGCGAAAGGCGCAGGCCGTTGGTGGCGATCTCGTGCAGCTTTTCCCGGTCCTCGCAGATGCCGCCGCCGGTGCCGCCCATGGTGAAGGCGGGCCGGACGATGACCGGGTAGCCGATGACCTCGGCAAAGTCCAGCGCGTCGTCCAGGTCCTCCACCACCTTGGAGGGGATGATGGGCTGGTGCAGCTTTTCCATCGTGTCCTTGAACAGCTGGCGGTCCTCGGCGCGGTCGATGGTGTCGGGGCGGCAGGCCAGCAGCCGCACGCCGCTGCGGTCCAAATAGCCGGAGCGGGCCAGCTCCATGCTCAGGTTCAGGCCCATCTGGCCGCCCAGGTTGGGCAGGATGGCGTCCGGCTTTTCGATCTCGATGACCTTCTCGATGACGGCGGCGGTCAGCGGCTCGATGTAGACATGGTCGGCGATGATGGTGGCGGGGTTGGAGTTGACCAGCACCGTCTCGATGCCCTCGCTTTTCAGCGCGCGGCAGGCCTGGGTGCCGGAATAGTCAAACTCCGCCGCCTGGCCGATGATGATGGGGCCGGAGCCGATGACCAACACCTTTTTGATACTGGGATCCTTCGGCATTTCTCACAGCCCTCCTTTGGCTTTCTTCATCCGCTCGACAAAGCGGTCGAACAGGTATTCGGTGTCCTTGGGGCCGCCGCTGGCTTCCGGGTGGAACTGCACGGTAAAGCAGTTCCATTTGGTGTAGGCGACGCCCTCGCAGGTCTTGTCGTTGGCGTTCACATGGCTGACCGCGCCCACATCGGCGGGCAGGGTGTCCCCCACCACTGCGTAGCCGTGGTTCTGGCTGGTGATAAAGGTGCGGCCGGTGGCGAACTCGGTGGCGGGCTGGTTGGCGCCGCGGTGGCCGTATTTCAGCTTGGTGGTCCTGGCGCCGGCGGCCAGGGCGGTCAGCTGGTGGCCCAGGCAGATGCCGAAAGCCGGGATGCCGGTGTCCAGCATTTCGCGGATGTTCTGGATGATCTGCACGTTCTCGGCCGGGTCGCCGGGGCCGTTGGAGAGCATCAGGCCGTCGGCATGCAGCGCGGCCAGGTCGGCGGCGGTGGCGGTGCCGGGCAGCACGGTGACGCGGCAGCCCCGCTTGCACAGGCAGCGCACGATGTTTTTCTTGCAGCCCAGGTCCAAAAGCGCCACGTTCAGCGGCTGCTCGCCCTCGGCCAGGCCGGCGGTGGGCTCAAAGGTCGAAGGCTGTTTGCAGGTGACGGCCGCCACCGCGCCGGTGACGGCGTAGGGCTTGATCTCGGCCATCAGGGCGGCCAGCTTTTCGGCGTCGGCGTTGGGGTCGAACTCGGTGGTGATGGCGCCGTTCATGACGCCGCTCTCCCGCAGGGTACGGGTCAGGTGGCGGGTGTCGATGCCCTCGATGCCGATGACGTTGTTCTGCTTCAAAAATTCGTCCAGCGTCGTCTCGCTGCGGAAGTTGCTGGGGGCGGTGCAGGCTTCGCGGACGATGTAGCCCTTTGCCCAGACGCGGCCGCTCTCCTTGTCCTCGCTGTTCATGCCGTAGTTGCCGATCAGCGGGTAGGTCTGGGTGATGATCTGGCCGTAATAGCTGGGGTCGGTCAGGGTCTCCTCAAAGCCGACCATGCCGGTGGCAAACACGACCTCGCCCACGGTGGTGCCGGGGCAGCCGACGCTTTTGCCGGCAAAGACCATGCCGTTTGCCAAAACAAGATATGCGTTCATGTTACCTTCCCTTCCATAACCCGGACAAACGCGTTGCCCTCTTTGCGCGCTGGGCGCCTGTCACAGCGTCTGCTTTGCCTGCTCCTTCATCTTGCGGCTGCCCAGGTGGACCAGGGGCAGTTTGCCCTCCTTGCAGATGGGGCACTCCTCCGGCAGGTAGTTGGGCAGGTCCAGCTTGAGGGCGCTGGCCAGGATGGGAATGGGGGACGGGGCCTCGGCGCGGGTGCGGTCCACCACGCAGACGATGCCCAGGCACTGGCAGCCGGCCTCCTCAATGACCTTTTTGGTCTCCAGGCTGGAGATGCCGGTGGTGACCACGTCCTCGGCAATGATGCACTTTTCGCCGGGATGCAGCGCAAACCGCTTCAGGGTCATCACGTTGTCCACCCGCTCGGTGAAGATGGCGCGCTTGCCCAGCTGGCGGCCCAGCTCGTAGGCGTAGACGATGCCGCCCATGGCCGGGCCGACGATGACGTCCACGTCCAGGTCTTTCAGCTGCTCGGCCACGCTGGCCATCACCTCGGCGCACTTGTCCGGGTACTGCTGCAAAAACGCCATCTGGCAGTATGCGCCGGAATGGCGGCCGCTGGAAAGCAGGAAGTGCCCCTCCAGAAAAGCCTCGCACTCTTTCAAAATTTCCTTGTTGTCTCTCGCCATGGTGTATTCCTCCATCTGCCTGTTGTTATGCCCCGCGGCGCGCGCCGCAAAGGGGCCGTCCCGCCCTGCTGCCGGTATTTGCCATATTGTAGCACAGGGCCGCAATTCAATGCAAGTTATTCAGCCGATTTGGTTCCAATATACAGTTCATTCGTATATTTATGCAATCGCACAGCATTCAGCCGCGGGCGCAGCCGCGGATCTCGTCCAGGGTGGCAACGCCGTGGGCGTCCATCCACTCGCTGATCTCGCGGGTGATGCGCACGCAGGCGCCGGGGTCCATAAAGTTGGCGGTGCCCACCTGCACCAGCGCCGCGCCGGCCATGATGAACTCCAGCGCGTCGCGGCCGGTCAGGATGCCGCCCAGCCCCACCACCGGGATGTTCACCGCGCCCACCGCCTGCCAGACCATGCGCAGCGCGATGGGGCGGATGGCCGGGCCGGACAGGCCGGCAAAGACGTTGTCGAACACCGGGCGGCGCGTTTCCAGGTCGATGGCGCAGGCCTGGAAGGTGTTGCACAGGCTGACGGCGTCGGCGCCGGCGGCCTCCACCGCCTTGCACATCTCGGCGATGTCCTCGGCCTGGGGGCTGAGCTTGACCACCAGCGGCTTGGTGCAGCAGGCCCGCACGGCGGATACCACGCCGGAAGCGTCGGCGCAGTGCACGCCGTAGGCCAGGCCGCCCTGCCTGACGTTGGGGCAGCTGATGTTCAGCTCGATAAAATCCACGTCCGTCTCGGACAGGCGGCGGGCTCCCTCGCAGTATTCTTCCACGCTGTGGCCGCCCAGATTCGCCCAGGCGGTGGTGCCAAGGCGCTTCATCACCGGCAGCTCCTGCCGGATAAAGTGGTCCACGCCGGGGTTTTGCAGGCCGATGGAGTTCATCAGGCCGGAGGGGGTCTCCAGCAGGCGCTCGCCCTTGTTGCCGGGCTGGCCGTTCAGCGTCAGGCCCTTGCCCGAGATGCCGCCCAGCAGGCGCAGGTCCTCGATGGCGGCGTACTCCTCGCCAAAGCCGAAGGTGCCGGAGGCCGCCATCACCGGGCCGGCCAGCGTCTTGCCCAAAAAGTTCACATGCAGGTCGCTCACAGCGCAAACACCTCCTCGGCGGGGAATACGGGGCCGTCCTTGCAGACGGTCTTGGGGCCGACCTTGGTGTGGCAGGTGCAGCCCAGGCAGGCGCCCAGACCGCAGGCCATCTTGTTTTCCAGGCTGGCCAGGCAGGGGGTGCCGGCGTCATGGCACAGCTTGGCCACGCCGCGCATCATCACGCCGGGGCCGCAGGTCAGCACCAGATCGTAGGCGGCGGGGTCCAGCAGGTCGGTGACCAGGCCGTGGTGGCCCGCCGCGCCGGTGTCGGTGGCAAGGTCGATGTTGGCGCAGTAAGGCTCGAACTCCTCCAGGCCGTAGGGCTTGTCGCGGAAGCCCGCTTTCAGGTCGGGGTTGCAGCCGGCGGCGGCCAGCTGCTTGCACAAAAGCAGCAGCGGCGCGGTGCCGATGCCGCCGCCCACCACGGCCACCTTGCCCGCCTTTGCGGCGGCTTCCACGTCAAAGCCGTTGCCGCAGGGGCCGGTGATGGTCAGGGTCTGGCCCCAGGCCAGCTGGGCCAGCTTTTGGGTGCCCTCGCCCTTGATCTGGTACAAAAAGGTCAGGCTGCCTTCGGCCTCGTCCACGTCATGGACGCTGATAGGGCGCGAGAGCACCGGGCTTTCGTTCGCAGCCCAGGCGCGCAGCATATAGAACTGCCCGGCTTTGGGCAGGGGGCCTTCTTTGGGCAGGGCCACCGTCAGGCGGCGGATGTCGGGCGCCATCGCCTTCTGGCGCAGCACACGGACGTTACAGCTTATTGCACTCACTCTGGATATCCTCCCTCATGCGCACGCACTCGTTGTAGGCGGCCTCGTCAAAGGCGACGCCGGGCTGTTTTTTCCAGGCCAGCAGGATGCCGCGGCTGGAGTTGACCACGCCGCCGTTGCCCTGCTTCATGTACAGGGCAATGTCGGCGGCCTTGCCGCCCTGGGCGCCGTAGCCGGGGATCAGGAAGAAGGTGTTCTGGTAGCGGGCGCGGATCTCGGCGGCTTCCTCGCCGGTGGTGCCGCCGATGACCAGGCCGACGGAGGAGTAGCCTCGCTCGCCCATGTAATCGGCGCCCAGTTTGGTCAGCGCGTCGCCCACCAGGGTGTAGACGGTGCGGCCGTCGGCCAGGGTCTGGTACTCAAAATCCGTCCGGCCGGGGTTGGAGGTGCGGCACAGCACGAACACGCCCTTGCCCTGGTCCTTGCAGTAGGGCAGGTAGGGGCTGATGGAATCCAGGCCCATATAGGGGGCCAGCGTGACGATGTCGGCCTCGAAGTCGCCGGTAAAGTGGCCCTTGGCGTACATCTCGGCGGTCTTGGCAATGTCGCCGCGCTTGATGTCGGCAATGACCGGCAGGCCGGTGGCGCGGGCCATTTTCAAGGTCTGCTGGTAGGCCAGCATGCCGTCCATGCCCAGCGACTCGTAGTAGGCGATCTGCACCTTGTAGCAGCCGGCCACCCCCTTGGTGGCGTCGATCAGGCGGCGGTTGAAAGCCACGATGTTCTCGCCGGCGGTCAGGGCGGTGTCGGTTTCGGGCAGGTAGGAAAGCTCGGTGTCCAGCCCGACGCAGACGGGGCCGTTTTTCGCAACGCTGTCGTACAGCTTGTCCATGTTGGTCATATACAGCATCTCCCTTTATTTTTTACATTGCAGATAGAACGCCGCGTTCCCCTGCGGCTTACCCCGCGAACTCCGGGCTGCGGTAGGTCTCTTTGCCGGCCTTCAGCGTCAGCATGATCTTGCCGTAGAAGCTCTGGCCGTCGTAGGGGCAGTTTTTGCTCTTGGAGTGGAGCTTTCCCGCGTCCACCGTGAACATATGGTCGATGTCCACCAGCACCAGGTCGGCGTCAAAGCCGGGGGCCACCAGGCCCTTGGCGGGCAGGTTCATCACCGCGGCGGGGCCGGCGCTCATCAGGGCGCTCAGGTGTTCCAGCGGCAGGCCGCACTCGCGGCAGAGCTTGGTGTAGCAGACCGCAAAGGCGGTCTCCAGCCCCACCATGCCGGCGGCGCCGTTGGCCTTGTCCTCGGCGGTGTGGGGGGCGTGGTCGGTGCCGATGCAGCTGACCGTGCCGTTTTTGATGCCCTCCACCAGCGCGTCCACGTCCTCGGCGGTGCGGATGGGCGGGTTGACCTTGTATTGCAGGCGGGTGTCGTCGAACCACAGGTGGTGGGGGGTCACCTCGCAGGTGACGCGGCCGCCGCTGAACTGGCTCTGGCGGATGGCGCGGATGGCCTCCTTGGTGGAGACATGGCACATGTGCAGCCGGGTGCCGTAATATTCAGCCAGGTGGCAGTTGCGCACCGTCTCGATGTTCTCGGCCAGGCGGTAGTCCCAGGGGCTGATCTCCCGGTCCTCGGCGTGGGACATGACGACCAGCCCCCGGTCGGTGGCGATGGCAAAGGCCCTGGCCATAACGGCGTTGTTCATCACGCCGTTGCCGTCCTCGCTGATATAGCGCAGGTCGTCCGGCAGCTCCAAAAGGTGGTCCAGCGTCTTTCCGTCAAAGTTTTTGGTGATGGAAACGCACTGGTTCACGTCGCACAGGCCGATCTCTTTGGCCTTGTCCATCACGCTGCGGGCGGTCTCGGCGCTGGAGCAGACCGGCTTTGTGTTGGGCATCAGGTTGACAAAGGTGTAGCCGCCCGCGGCCGCGGCGGCGCTGCCGGTGGCGATGTCCTCCTTGTACGTAAAGCCGGGGGTGCGCCAGTGGCAGTGGGTGTCGATGAAGGCGGGCAGCAGCGTCAGGCCCCTGGCGTCCAGCACCGGCTCGCCCTCCGGCGCGGGCAGGCCGTAGCCCACCGCGCGGATGACGCCGTCCTTGACCCAGACCTCGCAGGGCGCGTCGTTGGCATCTTTCGCGTTTTTCAGGATCATGCGTTTCCTCCGTTTTCCATCCTGCCGTCATACGGGCAAAAAAAAACTTTTCCCCGAAAGGAAAAGTCACAACGAAACACCTGCAAAAGGAAACACCGCCGCCATGCCGCTCTGCAAACCGCTGGAATACCAGGTACGGGAGACAAAGGACATTCCGGTGCGCTCCTTTCCACAGCCTTTTGCGCCGGGCGTACCGGCACAGATTTTATATAGTGTAGCATACCCGCCCCCGGCTGTCAACCGGAAAACGCCGCAAAATCCGGCGGCAGCCAGGGGCGGGCATGTCAGGCGCGCAAAGGCCGTTATTTCATGTTTTTGTAATAGTCCGACTGGCCGATGTAGGTGGCCTTCTCCTGCAGACGGTCGATCATGTTCAGCTTGACTTTGATGATGGCGATGGTCTGCTCGTTCTTTTCCGCGTTCCAGTCCTGTTTCAGCAGCAAAAGGCCGCGGTAATAGTTCTCGGTCCGCATGATGCATTCCCGCAGAAGGTCGATCTCGTCGTTGGTAAACTGGTAATTGCCCACATCGTCCCCGCCGGGTTTCTGTTTTTTTCCAAACGCCATGGCTGTGCTTCCTTTCTGCTGCGCTGCCGCAAGCCTTCCGCCAGGGGCAGGTCCCTGCGCGCCGGACGCCCCGCCGCGGCGGGACCGGCCGATAAGACCTTTCATCTCTCCCAGCTGGGAGAGATGAAGCTGGCGCCAGCTTGCGATTTTTTTGATTTTCGGGGGCTTCCCGCCGCTGCGTTTTCGCCGTCCCGCGGGGTCCCTGGATTGATTCCTATTATATAAATCCATCCAGTCAGCGTCAAGAGGCGGGGGCACCTCCGTTTTTCTCTTGCCCGCCGCCCCGCCGTCCGGTATAATAAATTTAAGAATAAAAGCCTGCCGCGGCACACTGCCTGCCGCCCTGAAAGGAGGCCCCGCCATGCGCCTGTTGGTCGTGGAGGACGAACCGGAGCTGAACCGGCTTTTGAAAAAACGCCTGGAGGAAGCCCACTACAGCGTGGACGCCTGCCTGACCGGCACCGACGCGCTGGACTACCTGGCCGGCGCCGAATACGACGCCCTGGTGCTGGACGTGATGCTGCCGGGCGTCAGCGGGCTGGAGGTGCTGCGCCGGATGCGCGGCGCCAGAGACGCCACGCCGGTGCTGCTTTTGACCGCGCGGGACGGCATTGAGGACCGGGTCACCGGCCTGGACGCCGGCGCGGACGACTACCTGGTCAAGCCCTTTGCCTTTGACGAGCTGCTGGCCCGGCTGCGGGTGCTGCTGCGCCGGGCCGGCGGCCACACCAGCGACGTGCTGACGCTGGCCGACCTGGCGGTGGACTGCGCCGCCCGCACCGTGACCCGCGGCGGCGTGCCGGTGGCGCTGTCGGCACGGGAGTTTGACATTTTGGAATACCTGATCCGCAACCAGGGCATCGTGCTTTCGCGGGACAAGATCAGCCGCCATGTGTGGAACTACGACTACGAGGGCGGCTCCAACGTGGTGGATGTGTACATCCGCTACCTGCGCAAAAAGCTGGACGAGGGCCGCGAGCCCAAACTGATCCACACAGTGCGGGGCGCGGGCTATGTGCTGAGGGAGGACGCATGAAACGGCTTTCCATCCAATGGCGGGTGACGCTGTGGTTCACGTTGCTGATGACGCTGCTGGCCGCGGTGGGCCTGGCATTTTTGTTTTTTGTGGGCGGGCAGTCGGCGCTGGCCGCCACCCAAAACCGCATGGCCGAGATGGCCGAGACCGCCCGCAGCGAGATCGGCCTGGACAGCAGCGGTTTTGTGTTTGACAGCGACCTGGAATACTTCCGCGACGGCGTCTATCTTTCGGTCTACGACGCGGCGGGCCTGCCGCTGTACGGCGCGGTGCCCCGCCTGTTCGACAACACGGTGGTGTTTGCCGACAGCCAGCTGCGGGAACTGACCGACGCCGGCGGCCGCTGGTACGTGTACGACATCAGCTTTGCGGTGGACGAAAGCCAGGTCTGGGTGCGCACGGTGGCCGCGGTGGACGAGGTCGGCTCCACCATCACCCAGCTGCTGCGGCTGGCCCTTGTTGTGCTGCCGTTTTTTGTGGTGCTGGCGGCGGTGGGCGGCTTCTGGCTGACGCACCGGGCCTTTTTGCCGGTGCGGCGCATCACCCGCACCGCGCGGGAGATCCGCCAGGGGGGCGATCTGTCCCGCCGCATCGACCTGGGCCCCGGCCGCGACGAGATCCACACCCTGGCCAGCGAGTTTGACAGCATGTTTGCCCGGCTGGAGGCCTCCTTTGCCGCCGAGAAGCAGTTTGCCTCCGACGCATCCCACGAGCTGCGCACCCCCACCGCCGTCATCCTGACCCAGTGCGAGGACGCGCTGGAGAGCGCCGCCTCCCCGGAGGAGCTGCGCGCCGCGCTGAAGGCCATCCAGCGCCAGGGCGAGAAGATGGCCGGCCTGCTGTCCCAGCTGCTGCTGCTCTCCCGCGCCGACAGCGGCCGCCAGACACTGCGCTCGGAGCCGGTGGACCTGAGCGGCCTGGCCGCCGCCGTGGCCGACGAGCAGCGGGAGCGCGCCGCCGACAAGGGCATTGCCGTGACGGCGGACATCGCCCCCGGCCTGGTGGTGCAGGGCGACGAGACGATGCTGATGCGGGTGCTGATCAACCTGATGGAAAACGGCATCAAGTACGGCCGCGCCGGCGGACATCTGGCGCTGACGCTGACCGCCGGCGGGGACACGGTGACCGGCAAAGTGGCCGACGACGGCATCGGCATTGCCGCCGAGGACCTGGACAAGGTGTGGCGGCGGTTCTGGCAGGCCGACCCGGCCCACAGCGGCGGCGGCGCCGGGCTGGGGCTCTCGATGGTCAAGTGGATCGTGGAAGCCCACGGCGGGCGGATCACCGTCGAGAGCGTTTTGGGCAAGGGCACGGCGTTCACCTTCACCCTGCCCCTGGGCCGCGGCGCAGAGAGAGGGTGACCCCACCCCTGCAAAAGAAACACCGCCGCCCCGGCGTACTTGCCAGCCGGGGCGGCGGTGTTTTTATGTTTTGTGTTCCGGCGGGCTTTGCGCCCGGCCGCGTCAGGCCGAGGCGGTGTCGCCTTCCTCGGTGCTGACCAGCGCGTCATTGGTCAGGCCGGTGATGGCCACGCCGCCGGTGGCGCTGGTCATGACCGAGTCAAAGCTGACGGTGGCCTTGTAGCGGTTGCCGGCGGTCAGGCCGGTGACCTCGTAGGTGTGGCAGGTCTCGTCGGAAGAAAAATCGATGTAGATGGTGCTGCCCGGCACATAGGTGGCGCGGGTGCCGTCCTCCGACAGTTCCCAAAGCGCGATCTTGTAGCTGTCGATGGAGGTCAGGCTCTCGTCGGTGGAACCGTAGGCGGTGATGTTGACGCTGCTGCCGGCCACGGTAAAGTAGTCGGTATTGCCCAGCTTGTTGACCGAGATGTCATTGAAGGCAATGTACAGCGCGCCGTCCTGCAGCAGTGTGTGGAAGCTGCCCACCGTTTCGAACCCTTCCGGGAAGGTGATGGAGCCGCCGGCCGGGGCGTGCAGCTCGTCGCTGCCGTCGTCGGTGCTGGTGGAGCCAAGCCCCATGGCCTGCACAATGGCCACCACCATATCCTGCGCCACGGTGACCGGGCTGCACGCTGTCAGGGTGACCGCCAGCGCCGCAGCCGTCAGCAGCGCCAGCACGCGATGATGCAATTTCATATCGGGAAACCTCCGGGGGTGCTTTTCCTGCAAAGATCCCTGCCGCCGCGCCGCAGTCCGGCCGGCCGGCAGATGTGTTATTTTATTATACCCCATTTGCCCCCGCAGGACAAGCGAAAGTTTTGTAAACGGGCGGGGGATGTCACAGCATGGCGGCGTCGGGGGCGCGGCGCAGGTCCTCCAGCGTAACGCTGTCCGCATACTGGTTGATGACCTGGTTCATCCCGGCCCAAAACCCCAGCGTGCGGCAGAGGCTGCGGCGGGGGCATTGCTCGGCGGTGGAGGCCAGGCAGGGGATGGAGGTCAGCTCGCCCTCGATGGCGCGCAGGATCTCGCCCGCGGTATAGTCGGCGGCGGGGCGGGCCAGCCGGTAGCCGCCCTGGCTGCCCCGCCCGCTGACCACCAGCCCCGCGCGGGCCAGCGGCGTGATGATCTGCTCCAGGTATTTCAGGCTGATGCCCTGCCGCTCGCTGACGGTTTTCAGCGGCACGAACTCGTCCGGCTTGTGGCCGGCCAGCTCCAGCATCAGGCGCAGGGCATAGCGGTCCTTGGTGGAAAACTTCATTCCTCGGTCTCTCCTGTCGTCGGCCGCGCGCGGGCCGAATAAATAAGCGGTACCGTTTCCAGCACGGGTGACATGTGGAACCGCGCGGTTTGGCGCCTATATCATATCAAATCTATATGGGATGTGCAAGGGGTCCGCACCAATTTGAACAATGCGTCAAAAATCCCGGCCGCAGCGCAAACATCGCCGGCCACAGGCGGCAGAAGTTCGCTTTTTGCCACTTTTTTGCCCAAAACGGTTGACAGCGCCGCCCGCTGCCGTTATACTTGCAGGTAACAAGACCGCCCGCCGGGCGGAAACCACCAGGGAAGGAGCTGCCGTCAATGTACCGTCGTTATGGCATGATGATGTGCATGTACAGTTTGCTGCGGCAGCCTGTGCTTGCTTCCCTGTGCGCGCGTTCCGGCGTGCGATAAAGGGACATTCCAGGGCAGGGCGCCGCAGGCGTCCTGCCCTTTTTGTTTTGTCCCCTGTCCGTCTTGTCCGCACTGCCACATCATAAGGAGGGACCCCCATGCAAACCGGCCCGGCCTGCAAACAGCCCGACGTGCGAATGTGCCTGCCCGGCTGCCCGTGACCCCCGCCCGCGCCCGCTGCGGGCCCCGTCCCCAAACAACACCCCAAAACAGGAGGAACCAACCATGAAAAAACTGACTGCTTCCCTGCTGGCCGCCGCGCTGGCTTTCAGCCTGGCCGCCTGCAGCGCCGGCACCTCTTCCACCGCTTCCGGCGAGAGCACCGGCACTTCTTCCGCCTCCGGCGAGAGCGCCGCCTTTGCCGGCGACGGCTTTGACGACAGCATCGACTACGCCGCGCTGGCCGGCACCACCATCCGGGTGGGCGCTTCCCCCACGCCCCATGCCGAGATCCTGGCCGTGGCCGCCGACATCCTGGCCCAGGCGGACATCACGCTGGACATTGTCGAATTTACCGACTACGTCCAGCCCAACACCGCCACCGAGAGCGGCGACCTGGACGCCAACTACTTCCAGCACCAGGATTACCTGAACACCTTCAACGAGGAGAACGGCACCCATCTGGTCTCGGTGGCCGAGATCCACTACGAACCGCTGGGCCTTTACCCCGGCAAGACCCAGAGCATTGACGAGCTGCCCGACGGCGCCCAGATCTCGGTGCCCAACGATACCTCCAACGAGGCCCGCGCCCTGCAGCTGCTGGCCGCCCAGGGTCTGATCGAGCTGGACCCCGACGCCGGCCTGACCGCCACCAAAAACGACATTACCGCCAACCCCAAGAACATCGAGATCGTTGAGATGGAGGCCGCCCAGCTGCCCCGCACGCTGAGCGACGTGGACATGGCCGTCATCAACGGCAACTACGCCACCCAGGCGGGCTTCTCCTCGGCCAGCGACGCCCTGGCGGCCGAGAGCGCCGACTCGGAGGCCGCCCAGATCTACCCCAACGTGCTGGTGGTCAAGGAGGGCCGCGAGAGCGACCCCGCCATCCTGGCCCTGGCCGCCGCGCTGCAGAGCGGCGCGGTGCGCGATTTCATCAACGAGACCTACGGCGGCGCCGTGGTGCCGCTGTTCTGAGGCGGCAGCGCCAAATTTCAGGGAAGGGAATCCCATATGATCGAACTGAAACATCTGACCAAGCATTTTGAGACCCAGGCCGGCACCGTGGCGGCGCTGGAGGACATCAGCCTGTCCATCGCCGACGGCGACATCTTTGGCGTCATCGGCATGTCGGGCGCCGGCAAGTCCACGCTGGTGCGCTGCATCAACCTGCTGGAGCGGCCCGATTCGGGCAGTGTGGTCGTCAACGGGCAGGACATGCAGCAGCTCTCCCCTGCCGCCCTGCGCGCGGCGCGGCGGGACATTGCCATGATCTTCCAGCAGTTCAACCTGCTGATGCAGCGCACCTGCCTGAAAAACATCTGCTTCCCGCTGGAGCTGGCCGGCCGCCCCAAGGCGGAGGCCGAGGCCCGCGCCAGGCAGCTGCTGGAACTGGTGGGCCTGCCGGACAAGGCCGACGCCTACCCGGCGCAGCTGTCCGGCGGGCAGAAACAGCGCATCGCCATTGCCCGCGCGCTGGCCACCGACCCGAAGGTGCTGCTGTGCGACGAGGCCACCAGCGCGCTAGACCCCAACACCACTCACTCGATCCTGCAGCTGATCCAGCAGATCAACCGCGAGCTGGGCATCACCGTGGTGGTCATCACCCACCAGATGAGCGTGGTGGAGGACATCTGCCGCCATGTGGCCATTTTGGACGGCGGCCGGGTGGTGGAGCAGGGCGACGTGGCCGAGATCTTCTCCAACCCCAAAACCGACGCCGCCCGCCGGCTGGTGTTCCCCGCCGGCGCGCCCCGCAGCGAGGGCGACCTGCTGCCGGGGCGGCGGATGGTGCGGGTGGCTTTCAACGGCACCCATACCACCGACAAACCGCTGGTGGCCAGCCTGGCCATCGAGTGCAGCGCCCTGGTCTCCATTGTGGCGGCGGACACCCGCGTGGTCAACGGCCAGACGCTGGGCAGCATGCTGCTGGCCCTGCCGGAGGACGAGGCCGCGGCGCAGCGCGCCATCGAGTATATCCGGGCCTACCCCGGCCTGAGCTTTGAGGAGGTGGACCCGGCATGAGCGAACTGTTCGCAGCCATTGCTGCATCCGACGAATGGCAGACGATGCTGGACATCCTGCCCGACCTGCCCTTTGCCACCTGGGAGAGCTTTTACGCCACCGTGCTGACCACAGTGCTGGCGCTGGTCATCGGCCTGCCGCTGGGCGTGCTGCTGGTGGTGGGCGACCGCGGCGGCCTGCTGCCGCTGCCCCGCTGGCTGATGACGGCGCTGAACGTGGTCATCAACCTGCTGCGCAGCGTGCCGTTTTTGATCCTGATGATCATGGTGCAGCCGCTGTCGCGCGTGATCATGGGCACCACCATCGGCACGGTGGCGTCCATCGTCCCGCTGGTGGCCGCCAGCTTCCCCTTTGTGGCGCGCCTGGTGGAGACCAGCCTGCGCGAGGTGGACGGCGGCGTCATCGAGGCCGCCCAGAGCATGGGCGCCACGCCCTTTCAGATCATCGCCAAGGTCATGATCCCCGAAAGCCTGCCCAGCCTGATCGCCAACGTGACCATCGCGCTGACCACGATCCTGAGCTACGCGGCCATGGCCGGCATCATCGGCGGCGGCGGCCTGGGCCAGATCGCCATCAACTACGGCTATTACCGCTACCAGTACCTGACCATGGTGGTGGCCACCGTGCTGCTGGTGGTTCTGGTTCAGCTGTTCCAGAGCGCGGGCACCTGGCTGGCCGCCCGGTGCGACAAGCGCCTGCGCAAGTAACGCGGCCCGCGCAGCCATATTTCCAGCAAAAAGCCGCCCGGCGTTTCCCCAAAGCGGGAAGCCGGGCGGCTTTTTGTTCTTTTGCAGGTCCCCCTTTTGCGCGTTCAAAGAAACTTAAAGCTTTTTTACCAGATTCTTCAAAATGCTTTTATACCTTTTCCACACAGCGGGGGTATTCTATACCTGTAATCAAAAACAGCAGGTTCCTCCGCGCGAGTGACATAAGAAAACAAAGGTTCCGAAGGAACTGCGCCGCATCGCAAAATCGCTGAAAAGCGACGGATGCAAGGCAGAGGGGCACGGCATACTTACTGTATGGCAAGCCCCGATAACGCGGCAGACGCCGCTTTTCAGTCAGAATTTTGCGGCTTTGTTTTCGCATGGAACCGCGCCACCCCCTCTTTCCTCTGTTTGATTTCCCCACTGAGCCTGACGCCATGCCAGGGCAGCCGCCCGGCGCAGGCCAGACAACAAACAATGCCGCAAGGCTTTATATAGATCCAGCGCCCCCGCCGCGGTGATGCCAATCTCCGCGGCGGGGGCGCTTTGTCGGGTCTCCTGTTCAAAGGGGTATTCGCCGGGCGGCCCGGCGCGGGGGCTTACTGGCCGCTGTGCTTCTCCACATGTTCGCGCAGGCGGTCCATCGTTTCCTCGCTGACCACATGCTCGATGCGGCAGGCGTCCTGGGCGGCGGTCTTTTCGTCCACGCCCAGCATGGTCAGCACTTTGGTCAGCAGCTGGTGGCGGCCGTAGACGTGCTCGGCCACGGCGCGGCCCTCCTCGGTCAGGGTCAGGGCGCCGTCGTGGGGGTCCATGTTGATCATGCCGGCGGTGCGCAGCAGGCTGATGGCCCGGCTGACGCTGGGCTTGGTCACGCCCAGCCGCTCGGCCACGTCCACGCTGCGGACGTAGGGGCGCTCCTGGCTGAGGATCAGGATGGTTTCAAGGTAATCTTCGCGGGATTCCGTGGCGCGCATGGGCGTGCCTCCTTTCATGGGCAGCGGCAGGCGCTGCCGGGCAGCCGGCGCAGCGCCGGACCGGAAAAAACGGAACGGTGTTGGTGTGTCTTAATTGTACCCCATTTTTGTGCCCATGTAAAGCGGTTGCCCAAGGCCGCGCCGGGCAGGGCGGCGGGCTTACAGCCGCCGCAGCCGCACCCGGGGCAGCAGCGCCTGCACCGTTTCCGGGGCCGGGGGACGGGTGCCGGGGGTGGTGCAGGCCGCCGCGCCGGCCGCCATGCCCAGGCGCAGGCAGTCCGCCAGCGGCAGGCTGCGGTCCATCCCGCAGGCCACGCCGGCCAGCATGGCGTCGCCCGCCCCCACGGTGGAGGCCGGCGTCACCGGCAGCGCCGGGGCGTACCAGGCGTCCTCTCCCTGCACAAAGCAGGCGCCCTGCCCGCCCATCGAGATGCAGGCCAGGCCCACCCCCTGCCGGGTCAGCGCGCGGCCCATGTCGGCCAGCTGCGCCGCGTCATCGGTGGTCTCGACGCCGAAATACTGGCACAGCTCAAAGGCGTTGGGCTTGACCACGTCGGGCGCGGCCTGCACCGCCCTGGCAAACAGCGGGCCGTCGGCGTCGGCCAGCACCTTTGCGCCCGCGGCGTGCAGCGCGCGGGTCAGGTCGCGGTAGATGTCCGGCGGCACGCCCGGTCCGGCGCTGCCCGCCAGCACAAACAGCACATCCGGGCCGGCATGGCCCAGCAGGGTCTGGGTCAGCGCCCGGATGTGCTCCGGGCCGGCAGCGGGGCCGGGTTCGTTCAGCTCGGTCAGGGCGCCGTCCGGCTCCACCAGCTTGAGGTTGGTGCGGGTCTCGCCGGGGAGGGCGACAAAATCGGGCGTGATATGCCCGCCCGGCCAGGCGCGCAGCGTCTCGACCACCGTCCGCCCGGCCTGCCCGGCGGCGAACCCGCAGGCGATGCTGTCCTGCCCCAGCGCCGCCAGCATCTTGGAGACATTGACCCCCTTGCCGCCCACGTCCCGTTCCACCTGCCCCAGCCGGTTCAGCCCGCGGGGGCACAGCGCGTCGATGCGGGCGGTCTTGTCGATGGCGGGGTTAAGGGTAAGGGTAACGATCATGGCGGTGCAGCGTCCTTTCGTTTGCCGTCCCGCAGGGCGGCCTTTTCTGGCATCGTAGCACGGCAGGGCGGGGTTGTCAATGGGGCGGCAGGCCGCCGCAGCACCTGCGTAGGGGTCGATGCTTTGCATCGGCCCGCAAGTTTGTGCCCTCGCAAGGCCCACGGGACGATGCAAGCATCGTCCCCTACGAAGCACAGGGCAGGGTCCTGCCGGGCTTTGCAGGATATCTCCGCCGCAAACCGGCAATGCACCCCTCAGGCTGCGCCTTGCGGCGCATTACCGGTTTGCGGTACCCGCATCATACGGCGCATGCTGAAGCATGCTTGCATTCTGCGACCGCTGCACCTGCTCCGTCTCG
>DSLFC04102__coassemble_1043_pt1 | contig 19662 bp, 21 predicted proteins | sample DSLFC04102__metabat2_high_PE_002 | metagenome-assembled genome bin DSLFC04102 | reverse complement strand
GCCCTCCTGGGCGGTTTTGCCCGACGCTCTGCCCGAACTGCCGCCCGGCGCCGCAGGCAGCCGCTCGATCTCATCGAAGGAGGCCGCATACCGCGCCGCGCTCGCCGCCGCCTTCGCGGTGGCGCGGGCGGTCCTGGCCGCCGCCGAGGCCGCGGTTTTCAGCGCGGCGGCGGCCCCTTCTGCGGCCCCCTCAAAGGCGTCCATCGCCCCCGCGGCCGCCCCGGAGGACGCCAGCAGTGCCCGCGCCCGGCGGACTGTCTCAGCGCCCGGCCCCGCCCCTCCTTCCGAACGGAAGTCTGTCTGTGTCATTGCGTTCTCCCTCCTTCTCTCTGCCCGAACATCCGCGCCAGCACCGTCTGCATTGTGCGCTGCTCCCGGCGTGTCTCATCGGCCCGCCGCAGCCGCCGCCCGGCCAGAAACCGCCGCCACCTCGCCCGCTCCCGCTTCTGCCAGGGGGTCATGCGGCGCAGCGCCGCCGGGTCCCGCTGCAGCCGCGCCGCAGCCAGACGGCCCAGCGGCGTGTCGTCCATCAGGCCCGCCACGAGCACGGACCACTCCGGCCAGGGCAGCTCCCGCTGGGCCGCGGGCAGCACCCCGTACTGGGCGGCCACGCTCTGCAAGATCGCCTGCTCGTCAAACAGCAGGTCGTAGCCGGCCTCGGCGGCGGGGTCAAACTTCGTCCCTCGCCCTGCGAAATCGCCGCTGGACCGCCTCGGCCTCCTCGCCGGTAACGGCCGCCAGCACCAGCGCGAACAGCGCCTGCACCGCCGGGTAGGGCAGATCGCGCGCGGCCAATTCCCGCTCGGCCTGCTCGCCCAGCGCCAGCCGCAGCGCCGCCGACATCTGCGCCGCCGGCTCGGCGTCGGTCTGCTCCATCGCCCGCTGGATGGCCATAACGGTCTTTTGCCGGTTGTCCACCGGGTAGACCTTGTCTCCCACCCGCACTTCCGGCACCTCGGTCAGCAGTTTGTCGTCCAAGGTATACAATTTTGCCATGTTGCTCTCCTCCTGTAATGTTGCAGCAAACCCACCCGCCCGTCCCGCCGGGCGTTACGCGCCGGCCGGGGTATAGGTGGGCTTGCCGTCGCTGTGCACCTCAAACTCCAGCGCGGCCACGTCGGTAGAGTCGCCGCTGCCGGGGTTGGTCACGCTCAGCACGCAGTCAAAGGCCAGCGTCGCGCCGTCGGGGAACTCCCACTCAAATCTGGTGTCGCAGTCCGCGCCGGTGCCCCAGGCGTTTTCGGCCACGTAGTCGTTGCCCTCGTCGCCGATCTCCCTCTTGCCGGACAGCGTGATGGTCAGGCTCTTGCCGGTGACCATGCGGCGGGTCCAGCCCTCGGACTCCATCGGGTTCCACTCCTCCACATTGCCGTCGATCTCCACACTGAAGGTCTCCAGGCTGGACACCGGCTTCATGTCGGTCGGCTCGCTGGCACGCCCCGCGGTGCCGATCTTGAATTTGTTCTCGAATACCGGATACACACCCGTTGCAGGCATCGATTTTTCCTCCTTTTTTGTTTGCGGCGGGGTCTGCCCCGCCTGGATATTTGCATTTCCCGCCAACCCGCCCCGTCTGCGCGTGTCAATGAATTGACACGCTGCAAAGAGGACAACGCTGTGGGTTGGCTGCGCCAACCCTCCGCGTTTTCCCCTTTGGATTCCCTTTTCGACAAAATTTCAATCAAAACCGCGCACTCGTCGCATCCGCTCCTCGCACACAATTTTGACTGAAATTTCCCTGTCGGTGTCGCCGTCGTCGGCACATGTCCGCCGACGTCGACAGGTTTTGACATTCCGCTTTTATCTCTGATACACCAGGCGCACCCGCACCTCGTACTCAAAGACTCCGTCGCCGCTTTTGCCCAGCGGCCGGGGGCCGGGCCCCGGGTCGGCGAACAGCACCAGGGCGCCGCCCATCATCAGGCGGGTTTTGCCGTAAAACAGGTCCCACAGGCGGCGTGCCTCGGCCTCGGCGGCGGGCTGGGCGCTGCCCCAGCGCAGCACCAGGCGGGCGGTCAGCTCGTCCCAGTGGGTGCGCTCCGCCCCGCCCAGGCAGATGCGCGCAGGGGCGCGCTCCCCGCCGGCCGCGTCGTAAAGGGCCAAAAACCGCTCGGCCTGGCCGTCCAGGCTGCCCAGCCGCACCGGCCCGTCAAACTGCGGCGCCAGCCAGTCATACAGGTCCTTCAGCGTCATGCCGCACCTCCTCACTCCAGCTCCAGTTTGGTGTAGTTCACCGTCCCGTCGGGGTCGCGGCCGCGGCAGCTTCGCACGATGCGCCACGTCCGGCCGCCCGCCGCCACCGTGCCGGCCAGCACCGTGCGGCCGGGGGCGATGTCCCCGTCAAACAGCGCGGTGCCGCCGCAGCGGACCGCCACACGCTCGGCCTCGATGCCCCGCCGGGACCCGTCGCCGTAATCCCGGTTGGGCGTAATGCTCTCCGCCGGCCGGCAGGTAAGGCGGCAGCGCAGCGTCAGCACCTCGGCCACGGCAGGGCTGCCGTCCCCGTTCTCGCCGTCGGTCAGCGTCACCACCGCCTCGTCGGTACACAGCTCAGGCCGCACCAGGCGCGGCCACCGCCCGCTCACGGCCCCACCTCGCGGCAGCACAGCCCCGTCAGGGCCAGCAGCTCCCGCATCTCGGCACAGATGCCGCCGTCCGCCCGGCCGCTGCCGTCAAACTCCATCTGGATGCCGTCGATGTCATACCGCTTCAGTCCCTGCCGCCAGGCCGCGCCGTCGCCGCCGGCCCAGTGGGCCTGGCGGCAGACGGCCTGGGTCACCAGCTCGGCGCAGCGGTCGTTCAGCCCCGCCGGCCCGCCGGCAGCCTCGATGCGTCCCAGCGCCAGCCGGTCGGCGTCGCGGCTGGCCTGCCACAGGGCGTTGTCCAGCGCGGCGCCGGTCAGGTCATCGCCGTACAGCGCCTGGTAGTCGGCGGCGTCCGCATAGCATTCCAGCGCCATGTCACACCGCCTTTCAGCTCACGGCCGCGGTGTCCACGTCCACGTAGACGCTGTCGATCTGGCCGTCCTTGCCGTTGGGGAAGGTGAACACATCGCTCAGCGCCCGGTTCTGGTACAGGTAGCCGTCGCCCTGGGGATGCCCGCCCGGCGCAAAGAAGTAAATGCTGGAGATCTTGGGCACCAGCTTGGTGGTCAGCGGGCTGGCGACCAGCACGTTGATCTTATGGGCGCCGGCAGCGGGCGCAAAGCCGCCGTCGTCGCCGGCAAAGTCAAACTTGTCGTAAAAGACCTCGTCGTCCACGACCTCCATCACCGGCACGCCGTCCAGCTCGGTCACGCGGGTCTCAACGCCCACGCCGCCGTCGGCCACGCGGGTCAGCTCGACGGTATGGGTCAGCTCCGGGGCCTGCTCCAGGGCGTTCATCACGTCGCTGGAAACGTACATGATCAGCGCGCCGCGGGCGCGGTAACGGCGCAGCTTGCCGGCGGCCAGGATGGTCTTCAGCTTGCCGAACACCGCCTCGGCGGTGTAGTCGCCGGCGGCGGTGGAGCTGTAATAGCCGCTCACGCCCTGGGCCACGGCGGCCGTCTTGGAAAAGAACAGCGCGTCGGCCTCCGGCGCGGCCTGGGTCTGCTCGAACACGGCGGAGATGTTCTTCACCGCGGCCGTGGCGTTGGACTCGTCCACGTCGGCCTTGTCGATCAAAAACTCCACATCGCGGTCATGGCTGACGGTGTAGCTCTTGTCGGTCTGGGTGACCTTGCCGCGGTTCCATCCGCCGTCCCGGCTGTGGGCCTTGTAGCCGGACACCGACATCTGGGTAAAGTGAAAGGTGCGGGCGTCCAGCCAGCGGACGTTGGTGGTCACAAACGGCCCGCACAGGGCGTTCTGGGTCATGATCTCCAGCAGCTCCGGCTGCCAGCGTTCGGCGTAGTTGATGGTGTTGTTGCTTGCCATAGTTTCCTCCTTGTTCTGTGGTCAAAGATCGATCAGCGGAAGCGGTTCCAGCGTTTCGGCGCGTCCTGCGCGGGCGCGGCGGGGCGGGGTGCGGCGGGCTCGTCGGCCCCCAGGCGGAAGTTCCCGGCCCTGCGGGCGGCCGCCCTCCAGCCGGGGTGCCGCCTCAATACCTGTTCCAGGGCGGCCGCCACCGCCTCCTCCGTCGCCTCGCCCTCCTCGCGGGCGGCCTGTACCGCCAGCGTCACCGCGTCGCCGACCAGCTCCGGGCTGACCCCCGCCGCAAAGGCCGCCAGCCGGCACCGGGCGTCCAGCAGCGCCTGCTCCAGCCCGGCAATGCGTTCTGCCTGGCCGTCCGCCTCCTCCGGCCCGCCGCTTTCCTCCAAAGCTTCCCCGTCGTCCTGTCCGGCCGGCTTTTCCTCCGCCGCCCCGGCCCCCCCGCCGGGGGCGGGTCCCGGCTGCTCCCGGCCGCCGGGGCCGCCTTCCGTGCCGCGCATCCGGCGCTCCTCCTCGGTCCTGTTTTGCATGGTTTCTCCTTTCTGCCCCTCCGGGCCTGTTCGGGTGCTGCGATCAGCCGCCGGCTCCCCCCCTCCCGCAGGGAAACCCGGCATAACAAAAGCGGAGTAAGCCTAAGGAAGCTTTGGCGCACTCCGCCAAGCGCGGTGCGGCATTGCATCGCGCTTTGTGCTGTGTTCGGCCGCGCTTTCTTTGCGGCAGGCCGCCTCAGCGGTTTCTCTGCGCCAGGATCCGCGCCGCCTCGCTCTGCTTCCAGGCATCGTCGCGGCTGTCGCCCCACAGCTCGTCCACCTGGGCCTCGACGCTCAGGATGCCGGCGTCGGCCGCGGCGGCCACGGTGCGCACCCGCTCGTCAAAGGTGGGCGCGGCATACTCGCCAAAGCCCGCCGCCCCGGCGTACTCGCCTGGCTCCCGGCCGGCCAGCAGGTCCTCGGCCTGCAGCGCGGCGGCGGCCAGGCGGGGCAGGGCCTTCTCCAGCGCCGCGGTGATCGCCCCGCGGGTAAAGCCGGTCACGTCCTTCTTCTCCCGCTGCGCCTCCGCTGAGGCCATCCGCCCCAGGTCGATGCCCAGGGTTGCCGGGCTCATAACGCCCAGCAGGCACTGGTCCAGCGTGGCGGCGTAGGCGCTCTCAAATGCCTCGCAGCGGATCTCCGGCTGCACCGTCTCAATACGGTCGGCGGCGGCTTCCCGGTCGCTGGAGGCGATCTTCACAAAGCTCGCGCCAAACCTCCCCGGCGTCAGCAGCCTGCCGGTGGCAGGGTCGCGGGGGATCAGGCATTCGGGGATGTACCGCTGCACCCGCCCGGCCCGCACAGCGTCCATCCACTGGCTGATGATCTCGTCAAAGGCGTCAAAGGCGTCGGTCTTTTTGTCGAAGATGGAGGCGCCGCGCCCCGGCCAGCGGGCGCTGGGCCAAAACTGCAGCGGCACCGCCAGCATCACGCGGGGGTCAAAGGTCACGTCCCGCAGGCCGACCAACTCCGGCTCGGCGTCCAGCGACAGGGGCCTGCCGTCCTCGGTCAGCTCATACCGGACGTTGCCGGGAGCGTAGCGTTCCCGCAGCACCCGGCCCCGCGTCCCCACACGGGTCAAAAAGTCCACCTCCGCCACGCGGCCGTGCCGCCGGACGTACTCCACCCGGTCGGCCCCGGCAAAATCCAGGATCGGCCCCGTTGCCGCCGCGGTGTCCAGGCAGACGCGGAAGGCCCCGTCGCCGGTGACCAGGCACTCGCTGACGGCGCGGGCGACCAGCGCCGGAAAGTCGTTCTCGTCGGCCACGGCCTGCCACCGCCGGGCGGCGGCGGGGTCGTCAAAGCGCAGCGCCTCCATGTCGCCCCGCACGATGCCCGCCAGCGTATCCACCATCACGGCGGGCAGACCGCTGTGGGCCTTGCGGATCTGCTCGTTCTCCGGCGCGGCGGCCCAGAACCGCGCCCGGCTGACCGGGTCGTCGGCCAGCTGTTTGAACAGCTGGTCCAGCTCGCAGGCGTCGCCCCGGTACCAGACGCGGTTTCGCAGCACGTTGGCCGCATGGTCCAGCGGCTCCCGCACCGTCAGCCCGCGCCCCTGCGCAGGCTCGATCTCCAGCCAGCTTTGCAGCATTTTTCTCATCCTTTCTGTCCAGCGCATTTTCTCCCCCTTTTCAGGCCGCAAAAAAGCGCCGGCCGCATTTGGCGGAGTGCGCACAGGGAAGCTTTGCCGCAAACTCTAACAAAAACAGGCCGTTGGCTGCGTTGCCGTCGCTTGGCGTCCACAAAGGACGCCGGCGTTCCGGCGCCTTGCCCCCGACCTGTTTTTGCGATTTTTTTCGGTGCTTCGCAGCTTTGCTGCTCGCGCAGCAAAACCAAAGCTTCCTTGCGCTTGCTCCGCGTTTCCGGCTTTCGCCTTCGTCCGCGTCCTGCGCTTTTTCCATCTTAGTTATATCACACTTTTATAAGGGTCTGCGAGGGTCAAACTCTCCCCGTCACCCGATCTCCTCCAGATACGCCATCCAGGCATACTGTTCGGCGTTGATGCAGTGGTCGTTTCCGTCCTCCGGCCGGCCCGACTCCTCCCAGCTGTACCGCTCCAGCTCATCCAGCAGCGGGCCGCAGTCCTCGGCCACAAACAGGTGCCGGCCGTGGGCCAGCCAACCGCACTCCAGCTTGATGCGGTCCAGCACGCCCAGCCGCTTCCAGGCCGGCACAAAGTCGTACAGGCTGCCGTGCTGGCGCTTGTGCTTGCGGCACTCGGTCAGGGTGGCCTGGTCGGCCGAGTCGATGAACACCCGCCGCCCGAATCCCCACCTGGCCCGCTGCCGTTCCAGGAAGTCCTCCAGCAGGGCCGGGATGTCGCTGGGCGCCAGCGGCGCCTGCCCCGCCGCGGCCCGCGCCCGGTTGGAATGCTCCTCCGCCGCCAGCGTGACCTTGCGCCCGTCGGTCAAAATGCCCTCGAACACAAAGGCGAAGGTATCCTCGGTGCGCTGGCTGTAGCTGGTGTCCACACCGCAGGCCAGGCGGGCAAAGGCCGCCTCGCCGCTGTCCAGCCGGCTGCGCAGCGCCGCGGCGGGGATCCGGCAGCTTTCGGGCAGGTCGAACACCAGGCCCTCGCTGCGCCCGCGCAGGCCCAGGATCTTGCTGCGGTACAGCCGGGTGCCCGCGGGCGCGGCCTCCACAATGCGCCGCCGCTTCTCCGCCGAGAGCGCGGCGTTGTCCCCAAAGCCGAAAAACCAGTGGACCCACCCTGCCCGCGGCGTGCGGGACAGCTGTGCCAGCAGCGGCGCGGGGGTGTCGTGGGCCCATTCGGGCAGCGGCCGGGCGTGGTCGATGTACTCGGCGTAGACCGGCCGGCGCGGGTCGTCGGGGTTCAGGGTCGCCAGCAGGTAGTCGCTGCGCATGGCTGCCTCCCGCACATACTCCATGTCGGCGATGTTGATCTCGTCGATGTAGACGCAGCCGTACTGCCCGCCCAGCGCCTTTTTCCAGCGGGCCCGGTTGTCGTAGCCCAGCACGTAGATCACCCGCTCGCCGTCAGAGGTCCGCAGCAAGATATGCGGCGCGCTGTTCTCCCCCTTGCCGGCGGGGCGGTACTCCGCCAGCGGGTCGAAATCCTCCAGGATGCCCAGCTCCTTGTTGATGATGTTCTTCTCAATGGTGCCGGTGTCCAGCCCGGACAGGATGTGCAGCCTGCGGCTGCTGGCGGCGCAGCGCAGCACAAATTTCAGCAGCGCCAGCGTCGTCTTGCCGGCGTAGGTGGTGCCCTCCAAAAACTCGCACCGGGCGCGGCAGCGCAAAAACGCCAGCGCCTTGGGCGACAGTTTCAGCTCACCCATCCCACTCCCCCGCCCGGCATCCCCACAGCGCGCGCAGCACCTCGTCCAGCCGCCCCACCGCGGCGTCCTGCTGCCGGTCCGCCTGCTCCCGCTGCCGTTGTTCCCGCTCGTCCAGCGCCCTGGCGCACAGCTCGGCCGCGTGCATCCGGTCCTTGACGCCCGCCTCCTCGTCCCGCATCACCGCGGCCCACAGCGCCTCCACCTCGGCCCGCTCCACCGGCTTTGCCCTGCGCCGCCGCGCGGGCGTTTTTGCCGCCGTCTCCATCGCGTCCCTCCTCCCGTCCGTATCTTCCGTATTTCTCCCCGCTGCCTCCGCCAAAAAAAAGCGCCGGCCGCGTTTGGCAAAGTGCGCACAAGGAACCTTTGCCGCAAAATCTAACCAAAACAGGCCGCCGGCTGCGTTGCCGTCGGCCTGTTTTGCGATTTTCTCGGTTCTTCGCAGTTTTGCCGCCCCGCGCGGCAAAACCAAAGCTTCCTTGCGCTTACTCCGCGTGTCGGGCTTTCGCCTTCGTCCGCGTCCTGCGCTTTTTCCATTTTAGTTATATCACACTTTTATAAGGGTCTGCGAGGGTCAATCTTCCTCCGCCAGCCCGCGGATATGCCGCAGCAGCGGCAGCCGCGCGTTGAGCAGGTTGATGATCCGTCCCACCGCCAGCGCCGACACCGCCGTTCCCACGCCGATGCCCCGCACCTGGCCAAACATTACCAGCGACGCCGTCAGCGTCACCCCCCACCACCGTCAGGTCAAAGGCCGCCTTTACGCTGCCAAACCGCCGCCCGGTCACCTGGGCCAGCACCCGCACCGCGCCCTCGCCGGGGGCGGTCAGCACGCCGGGCGCCACCTCAATGGCAATGCCCAGCGCCAGCACCACGCACCCGGCCAGCAGCACGGCAAACCGGGCCGGCAGTCCGGCGGGCCGCAGCCAGTCCAGCGCCGCCATCGCCAGGTCCAGGCAGGCGCTGAACAGTATGTTCACCAGCATTTGCAGCAGCTGCACCGGCGGAAATTTCCTTCTCAGCAGCGCCACCTGCAACAGGATCAGCATCCCGTTGAACAGGAACGTCACCTGCCCCATCGTCAGCGGGAACCTCTGGCTGAACACATACGCTACCCCCGCAATGGGCGGGGTCCCCAGCTCGGCGCGGGTCACCGCCGCCACGCCAAAGGCATTGATCAGGATGCCCGCCGCAAACCAGAAATATCGTTTTCCATACTGCGTCACGGCAATTCCTCCTTTGCCCGCCGTCAAAACAGCCGCCGCGCGGGAAAGCAGAGTAAGCGCAAGGAAACTTTGGTTTTGCCGCACCGGGCGGCAAAACTGCGAAGCACCGAAAAATCGCAAAAACAGGTTGGTGGCAAGGCGCCGGAACGCCGGCGTCCTTTGTGGACGCCAAGCGACGGCAACGCAGCCGGCAGCCCGTTTTTGTTAGATTTTGCGGCAAAGTTTCCTGGGGCGCACTCTGCTAAGCTTCCGCGCGGCGGCCAGATCGAAGGGGAGGTTGTCAGGGTTTGCTCACAGCTCGTGGATGCGGCAGCAGGTCACAAAATGCCCGGCGGACACTTCCTCCTGCTTCTGCGGCTGGCGGCAGGCTTCGGTAGCGTAGGGGCAGCGCGCCGCAAACCGGCATCCCGGCTTGGGGTTGATGGGCGAGGTGATCTCGCCTTTCAGGATCATCCGCTTGGTGGGATGGTGGATATCGGTGGACGGGATGGCCGACAGCAGCGCCTTGGTATAGGGGTGCAGCGGGTTTTTGAACAGCTCCTTGGAGGGGCACTTCTCCACCACCTGTCCCAGGTACATCACGCAGATGTCATCCGAGATATGCCGCACCACGCTCATGTCGTGGGTAACGAACATATAGGTCAGGCCCCGGTCCTGCTGCAGCTTTTTCAGCAGGTTCAGCACCTGTGCCTGGATGGACACATCCAGCGCCGACACCGGCTCGTCGCAGACGACGAACTTGGGGTCCAGCGCCAGCGCGCGGGCAATGCCGATGCGCTGCCGGCGGCCGCCGTCCAGCTCGTGGGGGTATGCCTTGCGCAGCCGCTCGTCAATGCCCACCAGCTCCATCAGCTCGGTGGTCTTTTCCTCGATCTCGGCCTTTGAAAATTTGCGCGCCACCTGCAGCGGCTCGCGGATGGTCTGCTCGGCGGTCTTGCGCGGGTCCAGCGAGGAATACGGGTCCTGGAAGATGATCTGCATCTTCTCGCGGGCGGCGCGCAGCGCCTTGCCCTTCAGGTTGTTCACCGGCTCGCCTTCCAAAAAGATCTTGCCGGCGGTGCTCTCCTGCAGGTGGATGATGGTTCGTCCCAGCGTGGACTTGCCGCAGCCGGACTCGCCCACCACGCCCAGCGTTTTGCCTTTTTCGATGGTAAAGGTCACGTCGTCCACCGCGTGCAGCATGCCGCGGGGGGTGGGGAAATACTTTTTCAGGTTTTGTACTTCAATAACGGGTGCCATGTCAACCCTCCTGCTCTGCGATCTTCGCGATGTTGCAGCAGCGGCAGTCGTGGCCGTCTGCGGTCTTGTACACGGCAATGGGCCCCTTGCGGCAGGCGTCGGTGGCGTACTTGCAGCGGGGCGCAAAGGCGCAGCCCTCCGGCAGGTCGGTGGGGTCCGGCGGCAGGCCGTCGATGGGGTGCAGCCACTCCTCGTCCTCGCTCATGCTGGGGATCGCCCCAAACAGGCCCACGGTGTAGGGGTGGGTGGGGTGGTCAAAGATCTGCTCCTTGGTGCCGTACTCCACAATGTTGCCGGCGTAGATGACCGCCACCTCGTCGCAGACCTGGGCCACAACGCCCATGTCGTGGGTGATCAGCAGCATGGCGGTGTTGTACTTTTTGCGCAGGTCGGCGATCAGGTCCAGCACCTGGGCCTGGATGGTCACATCCAGCGCGGTGGTGGGCTCGTCGGCCAGCAGCAGATCGGGGTTGCAGGCCAGCGCAATGGCAATGACCACGCGCTGCTTCATGCCGCCGGAAAACTGGTGCGGATACTCATAGTACCGCTCCGCCGGGATGCCCACGATCTCCAGCATCTCCTTGGCGCGCTTCTCGGCGGCGGCGTGGCTCTTGTCGTCGCTGTGCAGCCGCACCACCTCGGCGATCTGGTCGCCGACGCGCTGCACCGGGTTCAGGGCCGTCATCGGGTCCTGAAAGATCATCGAGATGTTGTTGCCGCGGATCTTGCGCATCTCGTGCTCCGGCAGCTTCAGCATATCCTGGCCTTCCAGGTGGATCTCGCCGCCCGCAATGCGGCAGCCCACGTCGGGCAGGATGCGCAGGATGGATTTGGCAATGGTGGTCTTGCCGGCGCCGGTCTCGCCCACCAGGCCCAGGGTCTTGCCCCGCTCCAGATGCAGCGACACGCCGTTGACCGCGTGCACCACCTGGCCGTCGGACATATACTCCACCACCAGGTCCTTCACTTCGAGGAACTTGGTCTTTTCACTCATCTTGCAGTTCCTCCTCTCAGTTCTTCAGCTTCGGGTCCAAAGCGTCCCGCAGGCCGTCGCCCATCAGGTTCAGGGCCAGCACGGTGATGGCAATGGCAACGCCGGGGAAGATGACCAGGTGCGGCGCCTGGCGGATAAACTGCCGGGCAGCCGCCAGCATGGCGCCCCATTCCGGCGTGGGCGGCTGCACGCCCAGGCCGATAAAGCTCAGGCCGGCGCACAGCGTGATGGTCTGGGCCACGCCCATGGTGGCCTGCACGATCATGGGGGACATGCAGTTGGGCAGCAGGTGGCTCATCACAATGCGCATGCGGCTGCAGTTGATGGAGGTGGCCGCTTCGATATACTCGTTCTCGCGCACCTTCAGCATCTGGGCGCGCAGCATGCGGGCCATGCCGGGGATGGAGCCAAAGGCCATGGCAATGATGGTGTTGACAAAGCCGGGGCCCAGCACCGCCGAGATAACGATCATCATCACCATGCCGGGGATGGCCTGGATGATGTCCAGCAGGCGCATGACGATGTTGTCCACCCAGCCGCCGAAGAAGCCGGCCACCGCACCGATGGCCATGCCGATCACCAGCGCCAGGCCGGTGGCCAGCACGCCGCTGGAGATGGAGTACCGCGCGCCGATCAGCACACGGCTGAAAATATCGCGGCCCATATCGTCACAGCCGAAGGGATGCGCCAGCGAGGGCGTGGCAAAGCAGTTCATCATATCCATCGCGGTGTAATCATACGGCGCGATGACCGGGGCCAGGATGGCCACGATGACCTCGATCACAAAGATGATCAGGCCGATCACAGCCGCCTTGTTTTTGGCCAGCTGCCGCATCACCCGCAGGAATTCGCTGTTCTTCTTGGCCTTGACTTTCGGCCTTGCAGTTGCAGTGGCTTCAGGCATTTGCGGCGGCCTCCTTTCCTTCTGCTTTTTCTTTCTTTGCCTTCTTGGGCGAGGCATACTGCGCCTTGATGCGCGGGTCCACCGCCGCATACAGCAGGTCGACCGCCAGCATGCACAGGCTGAAGGTGATGGCCAGGAAGATGGTCCCGCCCTGCACCACGGGGTAATCGCGGTTGTTGACGGCGGTGATGATGTAGGTGCCCATGCCGGGGATGGAGAACACCGTCTCAATGATCATCATGCCGCCCAGCAGCGTGCCAAAGCTGGTGCCGAACATCGTGATGATGGGGATCAGCGCATTTTTCAGCGCGTGCTTCACAATGACCTGCCGCTCCGGCACGCCCTTGGAGCGGGCGGTGGTGATGTAGTCGGAGCGGATGACCTCCAGCATGCTGGAGCGGGTCTGCCGGGCGCAGGTGGCAAAGGCCGTCATACAGCCGGAGATCGCCGGCAGAATGTACGAGAAAATGCCGTTGTCAATGCCCATTGCCGGCAGCCATCCCAACTGGACCGAGAACAAAAGTACCAGCATCAAAGCCAGCCAGAAGTTGGGGATGGCCAGGCCGACCAGCGCCACCAGCATGGACCCGGTGTCCTGCCAGCGGTTCTGGTGGGTGGCCGCGATGATGCCCAGCGGCACGCCCAGGCCATAGGCAATGAAAAGCGTGACGATGGTTAAAATCATGGTGCGGGGCAGACGTTCCAAAATAGTGGACATAATGTCTACATTGGTAGACCAGGATGCCCCCAGATCTCCATGCAGGAACACGTCGCTCAAATAGGTTCCCAGCCGCACCAGGTATGGGTCGTTCAGGCCCAGTTCCTCTGTTTTGGCCGCTATCTCTGCCTCAGTGGCAGTACCGCCCAGGATGATCTCGGCCGGGTTGCCGGGGCAGAACAGCATCAGCGTAAACACCAACACCGCCACGCCCAGCACGATGGGGATCATCCACAAAAGACGTTTTACAATGTATTTTCCCATTCTGTTTCCTCCCATGCCGCTGTTCCAAACAAAGCGGGCCCCAAATTTTACTGGGGCCCGCCCGCAAGCGGGCGCCGTCGGCGGCTGCTCGCCGGAACAACCGGAAAGCTAAGTTTCGGTCAATGCTTCAAGGGATAACCGCACAGTTATCAGGCTGTGTCTCAGATATTGCCAAAGGTGGATGCGGCCGGGGCAATATAACCGGCGATCTCCTTGACCTCGTTCTGCAGGTCGAGGTCATTGCGCCAGATGGTCATATTCTGCGGGTTGACCATGCCATAAGAAATGGCGCTGTCGCGCAGGTACTCGTGCACCTTGTCGATATTCTCCTGGGTCCAGCCGTCGGGCGTCCAGGTGGCGTACAGCAGCTCGGCCAGGTCATAGTCGTGGCGGCTGGTAGCGTCACCGGTCTCGTAGGCGGCCGGGTCATAGCGGATAGCCCAGGCATCCGACAGGTAGGTGCCGCCGATGGTGTTGATGACCATATCATACTTGGTGCCATCCAGACGGGTAGCCATATACAAAGCAGTATCCGCCAAGGTCAGCTCACAGTTGATGCCAACAGCCAGCAGGTAGTTCTGCACCATCTGGCCCAGACGCTGGCTGAAGGTGGCGCTGGAAACCAGCAGATTCAAAGTCTCGCCATTGTAGTTGGACTGCGCCAGCAGTTCCTTTGCCTTTTCCACATCGTAGGGATAGTATTCCTCGTTCTCCCACTCAGGGTTGTAGCCAACCATGACGGGAGAATGCGCATCGTACATCACAGTGCCGTAGCCGGCGCACAGGCCGGTGATCAAGCCCTCAGCGTCGATGGCGTAGCAGATGGCCTGCCGCAGGTTGACGTCCTCGGCGCAAACGCTGGTGTCGGCGCCGGAGAAGAACAGCTGCCAGCCCTGATGGCCCTCGGTCAGCTCAACGGTGTAGTTGTCGTTGCCAACAAACTGAGCGCCAGTGGAGGAGTCCACACGCATCGCCATGTCGATCTCACCGGTTTCCAGTGCAATGCCCATCTGGGAGGCTTCCGGAATGGAATGGAAGCTGATCTTCTCGACCACCGGGCGGACACATTCCGGCAGATTGTTCACATCCTGCCAGTAATCGTCGCGCAGCTCAAGCGTCAGGACCGAGTTTGCGGTAAACTCGGTGACAGTGTAGGGCGAGGTGCTGACCAGCTCACTGCCGAACTCATCGCTGCTTGCCTCAAAGGCAGCCTGGCTGATGGCATAGCTGTCAGTCATGATTTTTTCAAAACCGCCCACGATGTTATTGTTCATCTTCAGCTCCAGCGAGGTATCGCTGGTAGCAGTAGCCACATCGACTTTGGCAAACACCGGCTTCAGTGCCTTTTCCTTGGCCGTGTTGATGTACCAGGCAATATCCGACGCCGTGACCGGATTTCCCGCGCTGTCGGTGATGCCCTCATGGATGTTGATGGTATAGGTAAAGCCGTTGTCCTCGGTGGACCAGTCGGTGGCGATCCAGGGCTGCAGCTCCTTGTTGGAGTCAACAACCGCAAGCGATTCGCACATCAGGTTCATGTAGGGCGCGTCGCGGTTGCCTTCCTGTCGGAAGGGGGTCAGGCTGTCCGGCGTCTGGGAATATCCCACATCCAGCACGCCGTCGCCGCCGCCGGTCGGCGCGGATACGCCGCCGCCCTCTGTGCTGGTGGAAGTGCTGCCCGTCTCGCCGGTAGCGCCGGACCCGGAGTTGGTGTTGCCGCCGCAGGCGGTCAGCAGCATCGCCGCGCACAATCCAATACTGGCCAGCCGCGCAGCACGTTTGGTTAGCTTTTTCATGTTCGTACCTCCTAAAATGTCTGATTGTTTTTCGGTTCTCTCTGCCTCATACAATAAACAAAACGCGCGCCCGGCACCGCCCCTGAAACTGCAGGTCCGCCCGCCGCCGGAGCGGCCGTAAAAGCACGTTTTATTTATTAATTGAATTTATTATATATGCATTTTTCCCCACTTTCAAGTTGGGATAATCACCAAAAATAATGCCATATTTTTTACGTTTTAACAAATTCCAAATTTCCCCATCCTGGCCGCTTCCCGCCCCCAAAAACTCCCTGTTATGTACAACGCAAAACCGGGCAGGCCCTCCCGGCCATCGCACTCCCTGCGCAGGAGCATCCGCCAGCCAGCGGCCGCCCCCTCCCTCCGCCGCAAACCTCCAAAGCCTCCCCTGCAAGGGGAGGTGCCGCCGCAAGCGGCGGAGGGGTGCCGCACCGCGCCCCACCAATACCCTCCCGGCTCGCCGCACACGCTCCCCCACCGCCAAACCTCACGGCAAACTGCCGCTTATCCGTCGCTGCCCGTTCCCGGCCACAATGTAGGGCGGGCGTTCACGCCCGCCGCAGCAGCCTTGCGTCACCACACAGCGCCGCAAACCGCCGCCTGCGTAGATTTACAATATGCCCCCGCCGCACCTTACCCCCCTTTCCCGCCATACCCGCTTCCGCCGCCCCCCTCCCCTGCCGCAGACCTCCAAAGCCTCCCCTGCAAGGGGAGGTGCCGCCGCAGGCGGCGGAGGGGTGCCGCACCTCGCCCTGCCAATACCCTCCCGGCTCGCCGCACACGCTCCCCGCCGCAAAACAAAAACCGCGGCCCGGCTTTTCGCCGGACCGCGATCTCCGCGTGTCTTTTTCCATTGTCTCCGCCGTCGCGCCCGCATGGGTCGCCGCGTTTTACCGCGTTACGCCTCGCCGCCCAGCTCCCGCCGGATAAACGGCACCACATCCTTGGGCTGGATGTCCAGCACCAGCGCGAACTCGGTGTACAGCATATTCTCGGCCTCCCGCATGGCGGCCTCATCAAAGCCGGAAAGCCGCTTGCCCACGGCGTGCCGTTTCTTCTTAAAATCATAGATGGCCTTTACCATCCGCAGCAGCTCCCGGTGGTCGCCCCTTTTCAGCGTCTCGCTGTAATACTGTTTGCGGGCGTCGGGGCTGGGGTCACACTGGGCCTGCTGGTCCGGCAGTTCCCGGATCAGCGCCAAAAGCTCGTCCTTCGTCATCAGCGGGTGGATGCGCGCCACCAGCGCCTCGTTGTTTTCGGGCACGCAGATGGTCATGCTCTTGTCAAACACCGGCTTCAGCACAAAACACGTCACATCCCTGTCCCCGTACCGCCGCGCCTCGTGCGAGGTGATCTGGCAGGCCCCGGTGGTGCCGTAACAAACCATATCCCCTACCTGAAACATTTTCGTCTCCCTTTCTTCTCTGCGGCCGTCCCGGCGCTCTGTCAAGGCGGCCAAAAAACAACACTACTTCGCCTAATATATAGTATATCACGTTTTGCCAAAATATGTCATTGTCGTTTTGTACAAATTTTGTCCTCTATAACAGAGTGTAGATTGCCCACTGCGTTGCAAAACCGTCCGCCCCGCGGTATACTTTATCTGTAAGGATCGCTGCTCTTTTTGCGGGCCGCCAGGTCCCGCCCCGCTGCCGCCAAGGAGGCCGCCCATGCCGGACATTCTCTCCGCCGCCTGTTTCCCCTCGCTGCGCCCCCAGTACAAAAACACCCCCGCCGACGCCGAGCTTCCCGCGGCGATCGAGCACCTGTTCCCGCAGGGCACCATGATCGACCACTACTACGTCACGCTGTCGCCGGAACTTTCCGGCGAGCTGCAGTCGCTGCTCTCGGCCCAGACCGGGCCGGACGGCGGCGCCGTCAACGGGGTGGTGTTCTGCCAGCAGCCGGACGCCGCCCCCTGGAAGGTGCATTTCCGCGAGCCGCTGATGCTCAAGGACATCTGCATCGATATGCCCGACGCCGAGTTCCGCGCCCTGTTGGACGCCAACCACATCGTCCTGCCCGGTTAACGGCCGCAGGGCCTGCCGTATCGTCTCCGTTCCCGGCCTGCATTGCAAAGGAGGCTCCCCCATGACGCCCCAGGAATTGATGCAGTTCCTTGCCACCCGCCGCACCTACCGCCGCTTCACGCCGCAGCCGGTGCCCGACGCCGCTCTGGCCGACCTGCTGGAGGCCGCCCGCATTGCCAGCTGCGGCGCCAACCGCCAGACGCTGAAATACCTGGCCGTTCGCTCGCCCCAAATGGTGGAAAAGACCAACGCGCTGGTGCACTGGGCCGCCTACCTGCCACCGGAGCAGGGCACCCCCAAACCGGAGGAGCGCCCCACCCTGTTTGTGGCAGTCTGCCGGGACACCGCCCTGCCCGGCGGCACTGACGTGGACCTGGGCCTGGCGCTGGGCAGCATGACCGCCGCCGCCTGGGCCCACGGGGTGGGCAGCTGCATCATGGGTTCCATCGACCGCCCGGCGCTGGCGGAGCTGTACGCCCTGCCCCCGTCGCTGCGGCTGTGCAACCTGGTGGCTTTCGGCTATCCCGCCCACCAGAGCCATATCGTCCCCATGCAAAACGGCGACGTACGCTATTATTTGGACGACGCCCGCGACTACTGCGTCCCCAAGCGCCCGCTGTCAGAGGTCTGTCTGGGCGAGCTTTGACCCGCCCCTTTCCGCGCCGCGCATCCCCAAAATTCAAACCGCCCCATCCCCGCCGGGCCCATGCAGGCCCCCGGCAGAGATGGGGCAGTTTTCTTCATTAGTAATATATAGTTACCGATCGCAGCCCCCGCGCTCACCCGCGCAGGAAGTATTTCTCGATGCAGCTGGCGGCCGCGCCCACCGCGCCGCCGTACTCGCCCAGGTCCACATAGACCAGCTGGAGCTTCTCGTCGCTGGAGCGGAACGCGTGGCTGTCCAGCGAGCGGCGGACAGTGTCAAAGTTTTCCTGGTTGCGGAACAGCGGCCCGCTGAGCAGGATCAAATGGGGGTTCAAAAAGCTGACCACGTTGGCCAGCGCAATGCCCAGGTAGAACATGGCGTTGCTCAAGATCTCGCAGACTGCCGGGTCGCCCTGGGTCTGGGCGGCCAGCACCTGCTCCAGCGTCAGGGCCTCCGGGTCGGGGCAAAGCTGCGCCAGCACGGTGCAGCGGCCTTCCCGCAGCGCGCGCCGGCATTGGATCAGGATCGCCCGCATGCTGGAAAGCGCCTCCAGGCTGCCGGGGTATCCGCTGTCGTCCCGGTCGGTGCTGCGCGGGTCCAGGATCATTTTGCCGATCTCGCCGGCCGTGGATTCCTCGCTGCGGAAGGAGCGGTCCCCCAGCACCACCGGGCAGGCGATGCCCCACGCCACATGGCAGAAGGCAAAGGCGCTCTCGTCCCCCAGCAGGCTGGGCCGGAACAGCGACACCGCACAGGCCCTGGCCCGGACGTTGTTTTCCAGCCGCACCGGCAGATGGATGGCCTCGCTGATGGTGGTGCCCAGCGGCTGGCCGCACCAGCTGATGCGCTCGCTGCCGTGGTTTTTGATCACGCCGGTGTGCGGGTTGACGATGCCGGGGATGGTGATCCCCACGCCGATCAGCAGGTTCCACTCGGCCGGGTGGCGCTTTTCCAGCGTGTTCAAAATGCGCAGCAGCTGGCGGACCATGGCGTCGTAGTCCTCCGGCATCAGGTCAAAGGTTCCCTGGGCCCGCACGCCGCCCCGCAGGTCGGTGATGCAGTAATGGGTGTAGTCGCGCCCCAGCGAGATGCCCAGCGCCAGCCGCGATCCCGGCACCAGGTCGATGTTGATGGGCTTTCGGCCCACCCCGTGGGGCGCGGCGCTGGCCGAAGCCGGCAGCTCCTGCACCACACCCTGCTGGATCAGTTCGGAGACGATATTGGTGATGGTGGGCGGCGTCAGCGCCAGCCGCTCGGCGATCTCCGCACGGGACAGTGGGGCATAGCGGTAGAGAGTCGCCTTGATGGATTCGAGATTCTGCTGCTTGATTTTGGCAAGGTTTTTGCCGTGCATTACGGGCATATGTGCAGTCCCCACTTTCTGTTGATTTTTGCCGGATGCGCGGAGATTAAGTTTGTTAAAATTATAAAATTTCTTTGTTTTTCTATTATCATATCATATTTTACATCATTTGTCAGAACCCATGCCAGGGGGAAATAGACAAAAAAGAAGTTAAAAATTTGACATTATCCACAAAAAGACGTATTTGGGCCAAAAGAAACCCCAAATTGCTTGAAAAACACCCCCGCAAACGCTATAATAGTGGCGTTATGATTGATTAAATTAATAAACAATCAATTCTTTGAACGGTTCCGCTTTTCCAAGCAGCCCCCTGCCCCTCATTTCGCAGGCGCACAGCCGCCTGTCCCCGCTCCCATTCCCGCCGTCTGCCCGCCTCACACAAAAGGCGCGCACAAAAGGCTCCCCTGCAAGGGGAGCCGGCGGCGCCCAAGGAGCCGCCTGAGGGGTGCATTGCCGCCTTAGGGCAGCACTACCCTTCCAAGCCCGGCAGCACCCTGCCCCGCATCCGCATGGCTCAATGCCATCATCTCCCCCCTGGACCTGGCGCAAACCCGTCCCCGCTCCCGCCTCACACAAAAGGCTCCCCTGCAAGGGGAGCTGGCGGCGCCCCAAAGCGCCGCCTGAGGGGTGCATTGCCGCCTTGCGGCGGAAGTATCCTTCCAAACCCGGCAGCACCCCGCCCTGCATCCACAGGGGTCGATGCAAGCATCCTCCCCCGCGCCTTCCCCTGCTTTCCCGCCCCCAC
>DSLFC04102__coassemble_934_pt1 | contig 22422 bp, 19 predicted proteins | sample DSLFC04102__metabat2_high_PE_002 | metagenome-assembled genome bin DSLFC04102 | reverse complement strand
AACTGACATCTTCTCTATCCTCAAAATACGTCCATAGCAAAGCCGCCGGCAGCCGCAACTGGGTGCCGGCGCCTTCGCTATTTCTCCACTCCGTGGAGAAATAATGCGTTCTATCGGCAGGAACATGGATGGAAAGGCACCCGCCGCCCAAAGCAGGGCAGAGCGAACGCAGGCCGGCGGGGACAACGATGGGGGAAAGGAGGCAGAGCCCCGTGGGATTTGACGCCGCTGTAAACAGCGCGATCGGCCGGCGGCTGCGGTGCCGCCGCGAGGAGCTGGCGCTGACAAGGGAAAAACCGGCCGAGTGCGCCGAGATCTCGGTGCAGTTTCTGGCCGATATCGAGACCGGCCGCAAGGGCATGACGGTGCAGACGCTGCGCAAGCTGGCGCTGGCCCTGCATTGCAGCGCCGACGACCTGGTATTCGGCGCGGAACCGGAGGCGGCCGCCAAATTCCCCGCGCTGGCGGCCCGCCTGGACAGCCTGACCCCTGCCCAGGCCGACCTGGCCCTGGACGTCCTGGCGCTGGTGCAAAAGGCCCTGCCGCCTGCCGGCCAAGGCAAGGCGGACGGCGATTGACGCCGCCCGCGCCTGCGCACAGACCGCACAGCATCCCCCGCCCGCAGGGCCTGCCCCCAGGCAGCGCCCCTGCGGGCGGGTTTGGTTTTGGGCGGAAGGGGCGGTTTTGCCGGCCGGCCCCGGTGGGAAAGCCCGGATTTCACAACAAAGGTACATATTTGAAAATGTGATGAAGAATTTGTGAAAAATGCACAAAAATCACAAAAAATCCTGTGCATGCCGCGCAGGCCGGGGAACGGGGCGCCAGCCCAAGGGGGATGCTTTGCCCCCGACACAGCAGGAAAAAGCCGGTACCGGCTGAAGCATTGACGCAACGGCCTGTCCCGCCGCACAAAACACGGGCCCGCCCCCTGCGGGCCCGGCAGAAAGGAGGCGAAGATCCGGAAAACGAAGGAGCCCCCCGGCAGCCCGGCCTGCCGCGCTGGACAGGGGCTCCGGGCAAGCGGCGGAACCGTTCCGCCGGGGCCGCACACCGCCTGCCGACGTATCGGGCGGCGCGGCTGCACAAATTTTCCAAGAAGGAGAAGCGAAATGAGTTTCAAAAAGACTGCATTGTGGAGAGGCCTCACAGTGGTGTTCACCTTTGTGCTGGCGCTCTCCCTGGTGGTGGGCACCATCGCCGAGGGCTACAAGGCCACCATCGACACTGCCCTGGGCACCACCAGCGAGGTCTTTGTCTCGGACGACACCGAGGACGACCCGCTGTACGACAAGTTCACCCCGTCGGCTGAAGTCCTGAACGAGGACGGCACCGGCAACTCCACCGCCCTGATCCAGAAGGCCATCGACCTGAACCGCCAGCAGGCGGCCGAGGGCGCCGTCCTTTTGAAGAACAACACCGAGGGCGGCCAGGGCCTGCCGCTGGCCGAGGGTTCGGCCGTCACGCTGCTGGGCATCCGCTCCCATGTGTCGCTGATCGGCTCGGCCTTCGGCGTCAAGGCGCAGGGCCCCTACATCAGCCTGGAGCAGGCGCTGAGCCAGAACCAGACCGATTTTGCCAACACCATCACCCGCCAGCAGGCCATCAGCGGCAACGGCAGCGGCGACCGCTCCGTCAGCTACACGATGGATGGCTGGACCGGCGAGGAGTTCGCCTTTGAGGGCGCCGGCTTCAGCGTCAACCCCGTGATGCCGGAGATCTACGAGACCCTGAACGAGACCTACCAGCACGCCGAGAACGAGGGCCCCGCCAACGAGTATGACCCCGGCGAGCCCAGCGTGGACGAGATCGCCGCCGCCAACCCGGATTATGCCGCCAGCTTTGCCGAGTACGGCGACGCGGCCATCGTGGTCCTGGGCCGGCCCAGCGCCGAATCCACCGACTACATCCCCGGCGGCATCGTGGACGGCCTGGGCGCCGAGGAGCCCCTGGCCCTGACCACCAATGAGCTGGAAGCCGTTGAACTGGCCAAGCAGGCCAGCGACAACGTCATCGTCCTGATCAACAGCGCCACCCCCATGGAGATCGGCCAGCTGAAAAACGACCCCGACGTTGACGCCATTTTGTGGATCGGCTTCCCCGGCTGCTACGGCATGCTGGGCGTGGCGGACATCCTGTGCGGCCGCACCAGCCCCTCCGGCGGTCTGCCCGACATCTACGCCACCTACAATATGTCTGCCCCTGCCATGCAGAACATGGGCTACTACTTCTTCACCAACAGCGATGTGATCCAGCGCGGCGGCGGCTCCCTGGGCAATGACGCTGGCTCCTACATCATCGAGGCCGAGGGCCTGTACACCGGCTACCGCTACTACGAGACCCGCTACTACGACTCGGTCTACGGCACCGGCAACGCCACCTCCCCGGTGGGCGCCTACGCCTCCGACACCGAGTGGAACTATGCCAACGAGGTCGCCTACGGCTTCGGCTACGGCCTGTCCTACACCGCCTTCACCCAGGAGCTGCAGGGCGCGCCCACCTTTGACATCACCACCGACCCGGAGACCGGCGCGACCAACGCCTACGCCACCTTCAACGTCAAGGTCACCAACACCGGCAATACCGCCGGCAAGTCCAGCGTGCAGGTCTACGGCCAGGCGCCCTACACCCAGGGCGGTCTGGAGAAAGTGGCCATCCAGCTGCTGAACTTCGGCAAGACCCAGACCCTGCAGCCCGGCGAGAGCGAGGTCGTTCCCGTTACCGTCGACCTGCAGTACATCGCCAGCTATGACAGCGAGTACGACAACGGCGACGGCACCTACGGCACCTATGTGCTGGACCCCGGCAGCTACTACTTTGCCATCGGCAACGGCGCCCATGACGCGCTGAACAACATCCTGGCCCTGCAGGGCGCGGATGCCGAGCTCATGGACGCCCCCGGCAACGCCGCCATGGCTTACATGCAGAACATTACCGAGGACTTTATCTCCCGCACCGCCTTCTCCGTTTCCAAGACCGGCGCGAAGATCTCCAACTGGCTGGAGTACGCTGACTGGAACCACTTCCAGCCCGGCGAGGTCACCTACCTGACCCGTTCCGACTGGGCCGGCACCTTCCCCAAGAACTACACCGAGATGACGCTGACCAGCCAGGAAATGATCGACCTGTTCAGCGGCAAGTACTACACCCTCAAGACCGACGACGATACCTCCTCCATCCTGTGGGAGCAGGACAGCGACATCATGTTCTACCAGATGTACGACGTCGACTTTGACGACCCGTCCTGGCAGACCCTGCTGGACAAGATGAGCCTGGAGGAAGCCCAGTACCTGGCCACCTTCGGCGGCCCCAGCATCCCCGGCGTCGAGTCCATCGGCACGGTCGAGACCTACATGACCGAGAATACCGCCAACGGCGTCGCGGTCAACCTGAACGCCAACAAGGACCCCAACGCCCCCTGGGCCATCGGTCCCGAGGACCCCAACTACAACTGGCACCCCGAAGTGTTCGGCAACTCGCCGCTGGTGGCTGCCTCCTTCAACCCGCAGCTGATGTATGACATCGGCGCGTTCATCGGCGAGGAGAGCCTGTTCGTGGGCATCCCCATCCTGTGGGGCCCCGGCCTGAACACCCACCGCCACGCTTACAACGGCCGCAACGGCGAGTACTACTCCGAGGACCCGGTCCTGGCCGGCGTCTGCTCGATGGAGTTTGCCATCGGCGCCCAGCAGTACGGCCTGATCGCCGCGCCCAAGCACTTTGCCTTCAACGACCAGGAGACCAACCGCTCCGGCGTGGCCCCCTTCATGACCGAGCAGCGCGCCCGCGAGGTGGAGCTGCGCGCCTACCAGATCGCGTTCGAGGCGACCAAGTACGATACCGCCGAGGAGAACAACGGCATGCGCGGCCTGATGGTCTCCTTCAGCAAGATCGGCCCTGTGGAGTGCACCTGCTCCACCGGCCTGATGACCAACATCCTGAAGAACGAGTGGGGCTTCCAGGGCTACGCCGTCACCGATATTTATGATGACATGGACCTGTACACCGCCGTTCTGGCTTCCGGCACCACCTGCTACGATACCCGCGGCATGTCCGGATTCTACTCCACCACCACGCTGGACAACAACTCCCGCTTTGCCACCCAGGTGGACGGCAACACCGTCAGCAGCACCATGCTGCTGGGCGACGCCACCCTGCAGGCGGCTGTCAAGGAGTCTGCCCACAACATCCTGTACGCCATGTCCCAGAGCCATCTGATGAACCGCTACAACAGCACCACCCGCGTGGAGCAGGCTGTGACCTGGTGGCGTGTGCTTTACATCGGCCTGGTCGTGGTCTCCGGCGTGCTGACCGTTGCTTCGGCGGCGCTGTACGTGACCTCCAAGCGCAAAGAAAGCGAGGTTAAATAATGGCTAACAAAAAGGCCCTTGGCTTTTACATGGACGCGGTCGCCTTTGTGCTGGCTGTGGTCGGGCTGGTCGCCATGATCGTCAGCAGCACCATGAGCACGGCCAACGCCCTGAACGGCTTTGTCTCCCTGGTGGCCATGGCGGTGATCGCCGCCGTGCTGGCGGCCGTGGCTGCCATTGCCCCCACCAGGATGGGCAACTTTGATTACCTGGGCACCGTTTCCGCGGTGGCCGCCGTTGCGCTGCTGACCGTGGTCATCGGCTCGATGCTCAACGAGCGCATCCTGCTGATGTCCGGCCTGTTCTCCTACAACTCGGCCAACACGGTCGGCTGGCAGGTATTCTATGCCATGGTCGTGGCGGTGGTCTGCTTCCTGGTGGCCATCATCTGCATGATCATCGGCGCTTTCAACAAGTCCGTCAAGTAAGCTTCCCTCTCTTCCGTGCGGCAACGGCGTTGCAGCGGCAGCCTTCTGTCGGCAGCAAAGGGTGACCGGCACCGCATTGCGCACATCATACAGGCTGCTCCGACCCTGCCGCAGGGGCGGGGCGGTCTGCCGTTTTGACACAGCATAGGACGGCGCACGCAAAAAGCCGCCGGCACCCTTTTGGGGGTGCCGGCGGCTTTGCTTGTGTATCCGGCCGCGTCACGCCAGTACCGAGAATTGGCACTCCGCCAGCGGCATCTGGCGGAAAGCCGCCCATGCCTCGGCTTTGGCCTGCACCGCGGCGCGGGCGGCGGGGCCGGGCTCCTGCCAGAAAACCGCCTCCACCAGCAGGCTGCCCCGCCGGGTCTTGCTTTTCCAGCAGCCGGCCACCCGGCCCTGCTGCAAAATCGCGCCGGGGTTGCCCACCGTGCGCCACACCAGCCGCTGCAGCCGCTTGTCCGGCAGCAGCAGGGTGCGGTCCCGCTGGTCCAGGTAGGGGTCGTGGGGGCCAAGCAGCAAAAGCGGCGCCTGCTGCGGGCGGGGCAAGTTGGGCAGGGCGTCCAGGTCGGCGGCCAGCATCCGGCGGGTGCGGCCCGCCAGCGTTACCTCCGCCGTGCCGGGGGCGGCGGCGTCCCACAGGCGGCTGGCCTGGGCCGGGCTGCAGCCCAGCCAGTCGATCAGCTCCTGCCGCGTGGCCGGGCCGTAGCAGTGCAAAAACCGCCGCACCAGCTCCCGCCCGGCGGCGTCCGGGTCGGCCTGGGGCAGCGGCTGCCCCAGCCAGCGCGCCGGCGCGGTGAAGGTGGGGTGCACCCCCTGCCGGAAGCCGAACACCACCTGCCCCCCAAAGGCGCAGGGGCGCAGCAGAAAGGACACCACCGCCCCGCCCACCGTCTGGCGGCCGGGGCTGCCGTACATCGACGGCGCATCCCACAGCGGGCGCTTTTCGGCTGGCAGCAGCGGCCGCACCCGGTCGGCCAGGTACTGGTCCAGCGCCTCTTTGGTCTGCACGGTGTCGCGCTCCAGCGCGGCGGCAGCTTGGCGCACCAGCGGCAGCAGCTCGCCGGCTGTCATGCCCAAAAACTCCTCTGCCAGGCCGATGCCGCGGGTGTAGATCCAGGGTTCCTCGCCGGGGCGGGCCTGCAGCGCCGCCAAAAACACCCCCGCGTCAGCGGTGGGGAACACCAGCGGCACGCCCCGCACGCTCCAGGCCTGCAGCAGCGTTTTGTCGTGGTACAGTGCGTCGTGCAGGCCGGCGATGCCGGTCTCCCGCACCCGCACAAAGGCCGCGGTCTCCCAGGCGCCGGGCGGCGAGTTCTGCAGCCCGCAGGCCCCGGCGGCCTGCGCCAGCCCGCCTGCGGGCAGCGGGGTGTCCAGATGATGGGCATGCAGCCGGTGGGCCAGCGCCTGCTGTTCGGTCAGTACCGGCAGGGACAAGAAAAACACCCCCTGTGTGTGATCGGACGGAAAAAGCTGTGAAACGGATACCCTGATTTTACCACCCCGGCGGCCAAAATGCCACGGCAAAATGCCGGCACATATCCCCATAAGCAACAAAAATGCAGAAGAGACGCCGGGACGCTGCGCCGATGGGGGCGGCAGGGCCAGGGGCCGAAAGTCCATTCAAAAAAACGGCGGTTTGTGATACACTAAAAACCGTTGCGGGCCGCGGAACGCCACGGCGGCAAAACCACCAAATATAGAAGGGTGATCTTGTGGAAGTTGCATATTTATTGCCTGGACAGGAACGCTGCATCCCCTTTGCGGCCAGCAAGAACGGACAAAAGCGCGTGGAATATTCCTACCGTACCCAGGGCGGGGAGCTGTTCTCCTGCGTGTGCCGCAGCGAGGACGAGGCCCGCGCCCTGTGCGAGGACTGGATGGCCCGCCGCGAGCGTTACTGACCGCGCCCGCACCGCCCCAAAATGATCAACAGCCCGCCGTGCCGGATCTCTCCGGTGCGGCGGGCTGCCTGCTTTTTGGGTCTGGCAAAACACGGCGGGGCGGTCAGCGCCTGCGGGCGGCCAGCTCGGCGCGGGCGATCTGCGCCAGGCGGGGCGCCGCGTGGTCGAAAAACCGCCGGAACGCCGGGCAGTAATAGTTCTGCTTCCGGCCGTCGGCGTCGGTGGTCCAGTCCCGCTTGCAGCCGCCAAAGCAAAGGTCCTGCCAGGGGCAGGCGGCGCAGGGGGCGGGGTGCTCCAGTCCCTCCTGCAAAAACTGCCGCGCCAGCGGCCCCTGGCCCATGGCGGCCAGCGGGGTCTCGCCCAGGGCGCCCAGTTTCCAGCCGTCCAGCACGTAAAAATCGCAGGGGTAAACGCTGCCGTCCGCCTCGATGACAAAGTAGGCACCGCAGCTGCCGCTGGTGGCGCAGGTGCCCGCCGGCATGCCCATGGCCAGGTGGACGTAGTCGTCAAACAGCCGCACGCTGGTGTAGCGGCCGACGGCCCAGTCCCGGTACCACTCGTCAAACAGGGCGCACAAAAAAGCGCCGTAATCCTCCGGCAGCAGCGAGTAGGGCATGCCGCCCCGCTCCATGCCCAGCGGGTCCAGGCAGGGGATGAACTGCAGGTAGCGCACCCCGGTCTTTTGCAGCGCATGGTACACCCGCACTGCGCTTTTGGCGCAGCGTTTGGTCACCACGCACAGCAGGTTCAGCTCGGCGCCGGCCTTTTGCAGCCGCTGCACGGCGGCGTGCACCCGCGTCCAGGTGCCCCGGCCCGCCGCATCGACGCGGAACTCGTCGTGCAGGGCCTTGTCGCCGTCCAGCGACACCCCCACCAAAAACCGGTTTTGGGCAAAAAACTCCGCCCACTGGTCGTCGACGGCCAGGCCGTTGGTCTGGATGGACCAGTCGATGGGGATATGCCGGGTGTTCTGGCGGCGGGTCTCCTCCACAAAAAAGCGGAAAAAGTCCAGCCCCGCCACCGTCGGCTCGCCGCCCTGGAAGGCAAAACTGATGCGGCCGTTGAAATCGACGGCGGCCAGCGCCTCGCGGATCAGCAGGCGGGCGGTGTCCCGGGACATCACGCCCATGCTGGCCATGGTGCGGTTGGCGGCCTCGTCCTCGTAAAAGCAGTAGCGGCAGCGCATGTTGCACAAACTGGAGGCCGGTTTTATGAGAAAATTGACAAACTGCATGGGATGCTCCAAACTTCGGCGGCGCGTCCGGGCAGCCGCCCGGACGTCCGCGACAAAAAACGCCTTTCCGACATTATACGTCGGAAAGGCGTTTTCCGCAAGGCGAAGCCGGCCGCTGTCAGGGGGCTGACAGATCCCCGGCGTCAGGACCGACGGGTGAAGGCGGTGGCGCGGCGGTAGATCAGCCAGGCGATGCCGGCGGTGAGAAACTCGGTCACCCAGAAGGCGTGCCAGACGCCGTCGGCGCCCCACAGCCGGCTGAACGCAAAGGCCAGCGGCAAAATCACCACCACATACCGGCACAGCGAGATCCACAGCGATTCCACGCCCTTGCCCAGGCCCTCCAGCGCGCCGGACGCCGCCAGCGACACGCCGGATACGATAAACCCGACGGCAATGGTGCGCAGCGCATGGGCGCCCAGGGCGACGGTCTCGGCATTTGGGGTGAACAGCCCCAAAAGCTGCTCCGGGATGGCAAAGCACAGTGCGGTGCCCGCGGCCATCACGGCCAGGATCAGCCCCAGGCTGGCGGCAAAGATCTGCCGCACCCGGCGGTACTCGCCGGCGCCGTAATTGTAGCCCATCAGGGGGCGGATGCCCTGCACGATGCCGTTGGCCGTCAGGTACAAAAAGGTCTGCAGCTTGTAGTAGACGCCCAGGATCAGCACATAGGTCTGGGAAAAGGCGGCCAGGATGGCGTTGAGCACCGTCACCAGCAGCGAAGCCAGCGCCAGGTTCAGCGCGGCGGGGACGCCCACCGTGTACATCCGGGCGCACAGCCGCCCGGCGCCCGGGTCGCCGCCGGCCAGCCGCAGCGGCATGGGCAGGCCCTGCAGCTTCCAGCAGACCAGGTAGGCGGCCATCGAGGCGCACTGCCCGATGCCGGTGGCCAGCGCCGCGCCCTCGATGCCCATGGCGGGGAAAGGCCCGATGCCGAAGATCATCAGCGGGTCCAGGATGATGTTGACCACGCAGCCGATCAGCATGCAGACCATCGAGGTGACCATCCGCCCCATTGCCTGGGTGATCTTTTCAAAGACCATGGCCAGCCCGATGGGCACGCTGAACAGCAGCACGATGTTGGCATACCGCAGCCCCATGTCCAAAATGGCGGCCGAGTCGGTAAAGGCGGCCAGGAAAGCCGGCATGGCCAGCAGGCAGACGGCCGTCAGCACCGCGCCGTGCAGGGCGTTGAGCAGAATGCCCAGCGCGGCGGCGCGGCCGGCTGTCCGGTGCTGGCCGGCCCCCAAGAAAAAGGCGATGACCGCATTGACGCCGATGGCAAAACCGATGGTCACCGCGTTGACCAGGTTCTGCACCGGGTATACCAGCGAAAGCGCGGTCATGGCGTCCTCGCTGATCTGGGCGACAAAGTAGCTGTCCACGATGTTGTACAGCGAGGTCACCAGCATCGAAAGCGTCATGGGCAGTGCCATCGACACCACCAGCGGCAGCACCGGGCGCTGTTTCATAAAGGTCTGGTCCATAAAAGTCCCCCTCCTGCGCAAAAAGTGCGCGAAAATCAAAACGGCAGGCACAAAAAAATGCCACACGCACCCCGGCGGGGGGGCGTGTGGCGAAAAAGAAAAGAGCATGCTTTTCGAAAAAGATCCACAACGGCGGCAGACGCCAACCGATTTTGTGGCTTTATTATACCCTGCGCCCTGCCGCCTGTCAAGACGGGGGACGGCGGCGGGCAGACAAGGCGCTTTACCGGCGGCCGCGGCCGGACAGGTACAGCGCGCCGGCAAAGTCGAGATACGCGTCCCGGAACAGGTCGGTGGGGGCGTTCTCGATCAGCACCAGCAGATTGGCGAGCATCCAGCGGCGGATGCGGGCGGCAAAGTCGGTTTGTTTGGCAGACATGGCAGGGTCCTCCTTTCCTGGGGGCGGGCGGGGCTTTGGGCGGCTGCGCCCGGCGGGGACGGCTTGTTTCGGGCTTGTGCCGGACTCGTTCTGATAGTATAATAGAACACGGGAACGCGCCAATCTACCGCGATTTTCCGCCAAAACTATCAATATCGTATCTGCGGGCCAAACCGCCGCAGGGGAGGGGGATGCGCCATGCCGGATGTGCAGAAGCCGGAGTACCAGGTCCATGTGATGGGCGACGCCGCCGAGATCATCCGCTACGACCGGGCGGCGGTGCCCCTGTATATCCGGCAGGGCAGCCTGTCGTGCTACTCCCACCGCCGTGCGCTGATCCACTGGCACGACGACCTGGAGTTCATCCGCGTCTATGAGGGGCGGATGCGGTACGCCGTCAACGCCCGTGACCTGCTGCTGGGGCCGGGGGATGTGCTGGTCGTCAACAGCCGGCAGATGCACGGCGGCCGCGCCGCCGACGAAAACGACTGCCGGTTCCTTTGCGTATTGGTGCGGCCGCAGCTGCTTACCGGCAGCCCGGTTTTGTACCGGGAGCAGGTGCGCCCCTTTGTGGAGCAGCCGGGGCTGGAATGCCTGCACTTTGCCGCCGGCACGCCGCCGGCGGCGCGGCTGGGGCGCGCGCTGGACGCCATGGCGGACGCCAGCGAAACAGCCGGCCCCGCCTGGGAACTGGCGGCGCTGGGGCAGCTGGCGGCAGCCTGGGGCACGCTTTTGCAGGCGGCCAGGGCCGCCGCCCCCGCCACCGGCGAGACCAACGCCGACCTGGCCCGCCAGCGGGCGATGGTGCAGTTTATCTACCGCCATTATGCCGAAAAGCTGACGCTGGCCGACATCGCCGCGGCGGGCGGGGTCTGCCGCAGCAAGTGCTGCGCGCTGTTTGCCCGCTACGCCCAGCAGCCACCCATCGAGTATCTGAACCGCTACCGGCTGGAGGTCAGCTGCGATATGCTGCGCCGCGGCGGCGCTTCCGTCACCGAGGTGGCGCTGGCCTGCGGTTTTTCCAGCCCGGCCTACTTTGCCCAGCAGTTCGGCCGGCGCTACGGCTGCACCCCGCGCGCCTGGCGGGCCGCCTGCAAACCTTGACAAGCGGGCGGCCAGCGTGTACAATAAAGACAACTACAATGATAAAAGGGGTGACTGTTCCGATGAAACACATTCTCTCTCTGAATACCCGCGATATGGCCGAGAGCGTCAACAACGGCGGCTGCGGCGAGTGCCAGACCTCCTGCCAGAGCGCCTGCAAGACCAGCTGCGGCATTGCCAACCAGCCGTGCGAGAAGGCTGACAACGAGTAATCGCTTGTACATCGCCCGTACCCGATAAACGGCTTACAGCCGGGATGCGCCTGCATTCCGGCGATTTTTGTGTGGGTGCGGCATTTTGCCGCCGCCCGTTTCTGCTCCCTGCCGGCGGCAGGGAAGTTGCCTGAAAGCACCCCAAGGAGTTTTGCAGCATTATGATCCATCAGTTCCAACTCAACGGCTACAACATTGTGGTGGACGTGTACAGCGGCAGCGTCCATGCGGTGGACGAGCTGGCCTACGACGCCATCGCCCGCATTGACGCCGGCGACAGCCGCGAGCAGGCCGCCGCCTGGCTGGCCAAAAAGTACGCCGCCCGCCCCGAAGTCACCGCCGCCGACATCAGCGACGCGCTGGACGACATCGACGAGCTGACCGCCGCGGGCAAGCTGTTTGCCCCCGACACCTACGCCGACAAGGCGTTCGACTTCAAAAAGCGGTCCACCGTGGTCAAGGCGCTGTGCCTGCACGTGGCCCACACCTGCAACCTGAACTGCCACTACTGCTTTGCCGCCCAGGGCAAGTTCCACGGCGAAAGCGGCCTGATGAGCTTTGAGACCGGCAAGCGGGCGCTGGACTTTTTGGTGGAGAACTCCGGCACCCGGCGCAACCTGGAGGTGGACTTCTTCGGCGGCGAGCCGCTGATGAACTTTGAGGTCTGCAAGCAGCTGGTGGCCTACGCCCGCAGCATCGAGAAGGCGGCCGGCAAGAATTTCCGCTTTACCCTGACCACCAACGGCATCGGCATCACCGACGAGGTCATCCGGTGGGCCAACCGGGAATGCTATAACGTGGTGCTCTCGCTGGACGGCCGCAAGGAGGTCAACGACCGTTTCCGCACCGACCTGGCCGGCAACGGCAGCTACGACCGCATCGTGCCCAAGTTCCAAAAGCTGGTCAAGGCCCGCGGCGATAAAAACTACTACATGCGGGGCACCTTTACCCACTACAACACCGACTTTACCAACGACCTGTTCCACATGGCCGACGACCTGGGCTTTACCGAGCTTTCGATGGAACCGGTGGTGGGCGCGGCCGGCAGCCCGGAGGCCCTGACCGACGCCGACCTGCCGGTGCTGTTCGACCAGTACGAGCTGCTGGCCAAAGACATGCTCCGGCGCGAGAAGGCGGGCAAGCCCATCACCTTCTACCATTACATGATCGACCTGGCCCACGGCCCCTGCATCTACAAGCGCATTTCCGGCTGCGGTTCCGGCACCGAGTATATGGCCGTGACCCCCTGGGGCGACCTGTACCCCTGCCACCAGTTTGTGGGCGACCCGGACTACAAACTGGGCAACGTGTGGGACGGCGTGACCAACACCGCTTTGCGGGACGAATTCAAGCTGTGCAACGTCTACGCCCGGCCCGACTGCGCCGACTGCTGGGCAAGGCTGTACTGCGCGGGCGGCTGCGCGGCCAACGCGCTGCACGCCACCGGCGACATCCACGGCGTTTACGAGTACGGCTGCAAGCTGTTCCGCAAGCGCATCGAGTGCGCGCTGATGCTGAAAGTGGCCGAGGCCATGGACCCGGCGCTGGGCGGCGCGAAGATCGGCGGCGCCGCCCCCGCCCCGGACGACGGCGACTGCGCCGCCTGCGGCGGCTGCGACTGAGCCGGCGCCGGGCTGGAAAATGTTTCTGAATATTCCCGCGGCATCCGGCCCCGGCGCGGCTTTTCTGCCGGGCAAAAGGGCGCAAAAATATGGGCGGACGCCCGATTTTTGTAAAAAACAGGTTGCGGTGCGGCAGGGTTTGCGTGTATAATATGGTTGCAGCGGTATAGGCAGACACCGCGGCGCCGCCCGGCCCGGGCAGGCCGCCGCCAACGGCCATGCAGCCTGCTGCCAGGCCGTGTATGTGCGGATGATTTGAACCTGAACTCTGATCCCTGGTCATCTGGAGGAAGCATTATGACAAAAGCTGAAGTGTTGCAGCTGAAAATGACTGCGACCCGCGTGCGTATGGGCGTCATCGAGGCCACGCACAGCGCCAAAAGCGGCCATCCCGGCGGAAGCCTGTCTGCCGCTGATGTGCTGACCTATCTCTACTTCAAGGTGCTCAATGTGGATACCGAAAATCCGCAGGACCCCACCCGCGACCGGTTTGTGCTGTCCAAGGGGCACGCCGCGCCGGCGCTGTACTCGGTGCTGGCCGAGCGGGGATTTTTCCCGGTGCAGGACCTGACCACGCTGCGCCATGACGGCAGCTACCTGGAAGGCCACCCCAACATGAACACCGTCCCCGGCGTGGATATGTCCACCGGCAGCCTGGGCCAGGGCGTTTCCGCCGCCTGCGGCATGGCGCTGGCCGCCCGCCTGCAGGGCGCCGGCGTCAACGTCTACACCCTGCTGGGCGACGGCGAGCTGAACGAGGGCGAATGCTGGGAAGCCTTTATGCTGGCGTCCCACTACAAGCTGGACAATCTGTGCATCATGGTGGATGTGAACAACCTGCAGATCGACGGCGCCACCGGCGACGTGATGTCCACCGAGCCGCTGGACCAGAAGATGGACGCCTTCGGCTTCAACACCATCGTCTGCAACGGCAACTCCATGACCGAGCTGGAGCAGGCGTTTGTCCTGTTCGAGCGCGCCCACGGCAGCGGCAAGCCCACCTGCTTTTTGCTGCACACCACCAAGGGCCTGGGCGTCAGCTACATGGAAAACGCCGTCGACTGGCACGGCAAGGGCCCCAATGACGACGAATACGACAAGGCCATGGCGGAACTTCGCCAGACCTATGACCTGCTGGAAAAGGAGGCGCAACGCTGATGCCGGATACCAAAAAGATCGCCACCCGCGACAGCTACGGCCGCGCGCTGCTTGAGCTGGCCGACGCCGGCTGCAACGATTTGGTGGTGCTGGATTCGGACCTGTCCGTCTCCACTAAGACCTGCCTGTTCCGCGACGCCTACCCCAACCGCTTTTTTGAGTGCGGCATCGCCGAGCAGAACATGATGGGCGTGGCCGCCGGCCTGTCCACCTTCGGCTATGTGCCGTTTGCCTCCAGCTTTGCCATGTTTGCCGCCGGCCGTGCCTACGAGCAGGTGCGCAACTCCATCGGCTACCCCCACCTGAACGTCAAGATCGGCGCCACCCACGGCGGCCTGTCCGTGGGCGAGGACGGCGCTTCCCACCAGTGCTGCGAGGACTTTGCGCTGATGCGCTCCATCCCCGGCATGGTGGTGCTTTGCCCCGCCGACGATGTGGAGGCCCGCGCGGCCGTCAAGGCGGCCTACCGCTACAAGGGCCCTGTGTACATGCGCTTCTGCCGCCTGCCGGTGCCGGTGTTCCACGACGAGCTGAATTACAGCTTCGAGATCGGCCGCGGCGAGCAGCTGACCGACGGCTTTGACGTGGCCGTTATCTCCACCGGCCTGATGACCGGCGAGGCCCTGAAAGCCGCCGTCGCCCTGAAAAAGCAGGGCATTGCGGTGCGGGTCATCAACATGCCCTGCATCAAGCCCCTGGACGAGGACCTGGTGCTGCGCGCCGCCCGCGACTGCAAGCGCATCATCACGGTGGAGGAGCACAGCGTCATCGGCGGCCTGGGCGAGGCGGTCTGCGCCCTGCTCAGCGAAAAGCTGCCCACCCCGGTGCGGCGCATCGGCGTGCCCGACCAGTTCGGCCACTCGGCCCCCGCCTGGGAGGTCCTGAGCGACTGCGGCCTGGACGCCGACCACCTGACCGCGGCCATTCTGGAGTTCATCGACAAAAAGAACTGAGCTTGTCCCGTTTTCAAACAGCCCCGCGCCGGGGGCTGTTTTTTGCTGCCCAAACGTCGGGTCCGCCGCTGCCGGCAGGGCGGGCGCGGCCGGACACGGAAAGTTTACAAAAACCTTGCAGACCGCGTTAAATTAATATCAATAAATCCCTTGCGAAATCCGGCCGCTGTGCGTATAATAGAATCAGGCCTGTGGGCTGTGTGCCCCAAGACTGTTTGGGTGTCTCTGACAGATCCCCGGCGCTGTCTGATTCTGCCGGAAAGCGGCGTCCGCCGCTGTTTGGCAAATTTTTCAGCACGTTTGATTTGTCAGATCCACCCCAGGTATAACCGAGAGGAGATTTTTGCTATGGGATTAGGTAAAAAGACCATCGATGATGAAAATTACGCGGGCAAGCGGGTGCTGGTCCGCTGTGACTTCAACGTCCCCATGAAGGACGGCGTCATCACCAACGACAACCGCATCAACGCGGCCCTGCCCACCATCAAAAAGCTGATCGCAGACGGCGCCAAGGTCATCCTGTGCAGCCATCTCGGCAAGCCCAAGAACGGCCCGGAGGCCAAGTTCAGCCTGGCGCCCGTTGCGGTCCGCCTGTCTGAGAAGCTGGGCCAGCCGGTCACCTTCGCGGATGACGACGAGGTCGTCGGACCCAAGGCCAAGGCTGCCGTCGCCACCATGGCGGACGGCGACGTGGTCCTGCTGCAGAACACCCGTTTCCGCAAGGAAGAGACCAAGAACATCGATACCTTCAGCGAGGAGCTGGCCACGCTGGCCGACGCCTACGTGGACGACGCGTTCGGCAGCTGCCACCGCGCCCACTGCTCCACCGCCGGCGTCACCAAGTATGTTTCTGACACCGCCGTGGGCTACCTGATGGAGAAGGAGATCAAGTACCTGGGCAACGCGGTCAACGACCCCGTCCGTCCCTTCACCGCCATCCTGGGCGGCGCCAAGGTCGCCGACAAGCTGAACGTCATCTCCAACCTGCTGGAGAAGGTGGACACCCTGATCATCGGCGGCGGCATGGCTTACACCTTCCTCAAGGCCAAGGGCTACGAGATCGGCAAGAGCCTGTGCGACGACAGCAAGATCGACTACTGCAAGGAAATGATGGCCAAGGCCGAGGCCAAGGGCGTCAAGCTGCTGCTGCCCGTGGACACCGCCTGCATCAAGGACTTCCCCGACCCCATCGACGCCCCGGTCGAGACGGTCATCGTCCCGGTGGACAAGATCCCCGCCGACATGGAAGGCTGCGACATCGGCCCTGAGACCATGAAGCTGTTTGCCGACGCCGTCAAGGCTTCCAAGACCGTTGTCTGGAACGGCCCCATGGGCGTGTTTGAGAATCCCACCCTGGCGCAGGGCACCCTGGCGGTGGCCAAGGCCATGGCCGAGAGCGACGCCACCACCGTCATCGGCGGCGGCGACAGCGCGGCTGCCGTGCAGCAGATGGGCCTGGGCGACAAGATGACCCACATCTCCACCGGCGGCGGCGCCTCGCTGGAGTACCTGGAAGGCAAGGAGCTGCCCGGCATCGCCTGCATCCAGAACGCGTAACCCCGGCGCATTGCGCTGCGTGTCCGCCGCGGCGGACGAGAAAAGACGCGTCGGCGCGGCAGGCTGTACGCCTGCCCCGCAAAACCGCAATGCTGTGCGGCGCGGCGGCCTGACGCAAAAACGTCATGGCGGCCGCGCCGTTTTTTGCGGGCTGCCGCCCGGAAAAAAGGATACGATATTATTTTGGAGGTTTTACCATGGATAAACAGAAGCGCAAAGCCGTGATCGCCGGCAACTGGAAAATGAACAACACCCCCACCGAGGCCGGTCTGCTGCTGGAGGCCCTGATCCCCGGCGTGCATGACGCCGACTGCGAGGTCGTCGTCTGCGTGCCCTTCACCGACCTGTGCAACGTCGTCGCCAAGTGCGCCGGCACCAACGTCCATGTGGGCGCCCAGAACGTCCACTTCGAGAAGTCCGGCGCCTACACCGGCGAAGTCTCCGCCGATATGCTGGTGGACCTGGGCGTGGAGTATGTGGTCATCGGCCACAGCGAGCGCCGCCAGTACTTTGCCGAGACCGACGAGACCGTCAACAAGCGCACCCGCGCCGCCCTGGCCGCCGGCCTGAAGCCCATCGTCTGCGTAGGCGAGAGCCTGACCCAGCGCGAGCAGGGCGTCACCGAGGAGCTGGTGCGCATGCAGGTCAAGATCGCCCTCAAGGACATCACCGCCGAGGAAGTCAAGAACGTCATCATCGCCTACGAGCCCATCTGGGCCATCGGCACCGGCCGCACCGCCACCGCCGACCAGGCGCAGGAGGTCTGCGCCGCCATCCGCAAGGTGGTGGGCGAGCTGTACGGCGCCGACATCGCCGAGGGCATGACCATCCAGTACGGCGGCAGCATGAACCCCGCCAACGCGGCCGAGCTGCTGTCCAAGCCCGACGTGGACGGCGGCCTGATCGGCGGCGCATCCCTGCACGCCGGCAAGTTCTGCGAGATCGTCGAGGCCGCCACCAAGGGCTGAGCACGCCTCAGAAACCGCCGTTTTTCCCAGAGCAAAGCCGACATCCGCGCCGCCGGGGCCTTCCCCGGCGGCATTTGACGCCGGCAACCGCCTGCAACGGGGTGGGAAAGCGCCCGGCAGGCCCAACAAAGGAGTACGACAATTTATGGCTAAAAAACCTGTTCTTCTCTGCATCATGGACGGCTTCGGCTGGACGCCCGACCAGACCTACGGCAACGCCGTGGTCGCCGCCAGCAAGCCCCGTCTGGACGAGATCTTTGCCAAGTATCCCATGACCACCATCAACGCTTCCGGCATGGCCGTGGGCCTGCCGGACGGCCAGATGGGCAACTCGGAGGTCGGCCACACCAACATGGGCGCCGGCCGCATCGTCTACCAGCAGCTGACGCTGATCACCAAGAGCATCCAGGACGGCGAGATGAAGCAAAACCCCGTGCTGGTCAAAAACATGAAAGCCGCCATCGACGCCGGCAAGGCCATCCACCTGATGGGCCTGGTGGGCACCGGCGGCGTGCACAGCCATGCCGACCACTGGTTCGGCGTGCTGGACATGGCCAAGCACATGGGGGCCGACAAGGTCTACCTGCACTGCATCATGGACGGCCGCGACACCGACCCCCATTCCGGCGAGGGCTTCCTGGCCGACCTGCAGGCCAAGCTGGACGAGCTGGGCATCGGCCAGATCGCCACCGTCACCGGCCGCTACTACGCCATGGACCGTGACAAGAACTGGGACCGCGAGGAGAAAGCCTACGCCGCCTTTGTCTACGGCGAGGGCAGCCATGCCGCCAACGCCAGGGAGGCCATCGAGAAGAGCTACGCCGACGGCGTGACCGACGAGTTCGTGGTGCCCGTCATCACCTGCGAGGGCGGCCGCGTCCAGGAGGGCGACACCGTCATCTTTATGAACTTCCGCCCCGACCGTGCCCGCCAGATGACCCGCATCTTTGTGGACGACGACTTTGACGGTTTTGAGCGCCGCTACGGCCGCTTCCCGGTCAACTACGTCTGCATGGCCGAGTACGACGCCACCATGCCCAACGTGGAGGTGGCCTACCCGCCCGTGGAGCTGAAGAACGTCCTGGGCGAGTACCTGTCCGCCCACGGCAAGACCCAGCTGCGCATCGCCGAGACCGAGAAGTACGCCCACGTGACCTTCTTCTTCAACGGCGGCGTCGAGGCCCCCTACGAGGGCGAGGACCGCAAGGTCATCCCCAGCCCCAAGGTGGCTACCTACGACCTGAAGCCGGAGATGAGCGCCCCCGAAGTTGCCGAGGAGTGCGCCGCCCGCATCGAGAGCGGCAAGTACGACGTGGTCATCCTGAACTTTGCCAACTGCGACATGGTCGGCCACACCGGCGTGTTTGACGCCGCCGTCAAGGCCGTGGAGGCCGTGGACGCCGCCGTGGGCAAGGTGGTGGACGCCACCCTGAAGATGGGCGGCGTGGTCTTCCTGACCGCCGACCACGGCAACGCCGAGAAGATGAAGAACCCCGACGGCACCCCCTTCACCGCCCACACCACCAACGTGGTGCCCTTTGCGGTGATCGGCGCCGGCGACGTCAAGCTGCGCGAGGGCGGCTGCTTGGCCGACATCGCCCCCACCATGCTGCCCTATATCGGCCTGCCCGTCCCCGCCGAGATGACCGGCAAGAGCATCATCGTCGAGTGATGCGCTGACCGGGCCGCTGCCCCTTAAAACAGAAAAAGCCCGCCCCTTCCTAAGCCATCCGGCAGGGAAGGGGCGGGCTTTTGTACTCACTTTGCAGAAGTTACGCGGCGGGCACGTAATGGTAGATGCGGCACCACTGGTTGTTCAAAAGGGCGCCCTGCCAGCTGTCCGGCTGCAGGCCGGCGCCTTCCAGGGCAGCCGCCCAGTCCCCGGCGGGGTCCTCCTCCGGGAAGATCAGAAACAGGCTGCCGCCCGTTTCCGGCAGGGCGGCGGCCGGGTCGCTGCCGGCGGCGTGGTCGCTGCCGGGGAAGTAGAATTCCAGCACCCGGTCATCCACCAGATCCACGCAGGAATAGACCTTGTCCCCCGGCTGGATGCGGTCCTCCACATAGCCGACGGCCTGGGCCACCACCGCGTTGGTCTGCTCCAGCTCCTGCTGGCGGGTGACGGCGGGCTCGTACATGGCGTACAGCACCAGCGCCGCCAGCAGGATGTGCGCCGCCAGCCGCCCAAACCGGGGCAGGCGGCGGATCAGCCCGTCGGCGGCCACCGCCATGGCCAGCCACAAAAGCCCCAGCGCGGGGAAGAAGTACCGGGACAGGTACATCGGCCGCAGCAGCGCGCTGGCCGCGTAGCCCACGGCGGGCACGCCCACCGCCGCCAGCAGCCCGGCAGCCGTCAGCCAGCGGCGGGCAGGGGCTTCGTCCCTGGGCCAGAACAGATAGACAACGCAGCCCAGGCCCAGCAGCGCCAGCGCCGCCCAGCCGGAAAGCTGGCTGCTCACGATCATCTCCAGCGTTTCGCTCAGTTCGGGCACCTGCTGCAGCCAGAACCCGCCGGTGGCCTGCTGCATCAGGTGGCCGGCCGCCACCACCGCCCAGGGCAGGTAGCACACCACCGACACCGCCGCCGCAATGCCCCAGCCTTTCAAAAGCGGACGCCGCTTCCATGCCGCGTACACCAGCAGCGCCAGGTAGACAAAACAGACGGCCAGCAGCGCAAAATAGTGCAGGTAGCCGGCGCACAGCCCGGCCAGCGTCAGGGTCATCCACCAGCGGCGTTTCGGGGCCGCATCCGCCAGCAGACGGTAGGCGGCAAAGCCGCACAGCAGCACAAAAAACAGCGCCCAGCCGTACATCCTGGCCTCGGTGAAATACCGCAGAGAGGCGGTGCCGGGGGCCATCAGGCAGAGGAAGAAAAACGCCGCCCACCGCCCGAAAGCCGGCCGGAAAAACACCAGCGCCATGCCCACCGTCAGCAGATAGCTGGCAAAGCTGGCAATGCGGTAGACCGCATGGGCGCTGCCCAGCACGCTGACGAACAGCTTTAAGATGTAATAGTACAGCGGCGGATGTACGTCGCCGGCGGTGGCGGCGGGGATCTCGACCCAGCTGCGGCCGACCATCTCGATGGAGAAAAATTCATCCAGCCAGAAATTGTCGCTGGTGATAAACTGCGCCGCAAAAATGGTCATGGCCGCGGCAAAGGCCACCAGCAGCACATCCGGCAGCCAGCGGCGCACCGCCGCGGCGGGGGAGAGAGAGTTTGACATAGCAGGGAACATCCTTTCGGCAAAGGCAGTCGGGGACCGGCCGCCGCGGCAGGGCGGCAGCACGGCAGGGCGTTTCCCCCATTATACCCGCCCGTCCGGCAAAAGGCAACTTGCAAGCGGCAGGCAAATCGGGTATCATAGAGACAGAAACCGGAACCCAAACGGCAATGGCGCCGCGGCAGGGCGGGGACGGCACAGGAAAGGCGCACGGCGCCCCCCTGGCCCCCGGTCACGCAGCGCGCTGCCGCGACTGCCCGTTGAAAAAGGAGAATCTGCCATGCGTTACTGCAAAAAATGCACCATGCCCGACACCCGCCCCGGCATCACCTTTGACGCCGAGGGCGTCTGCAGCGCCTGCCGCCACTACGAACACCGCAAACAGGTGGACTGGGACGCCCGCTTTAAGGAGTTTGAGGCCCTGTGCGATAAATACCGCGGCTGCAACGGCCCCGGCGGATACGACTGCGCCGTGGCTGTCTCCGGCGGCAAGGACAGCCACTTCCAGGTCTGGATGCTGAAAGAGGTCATGCACATGAACCCCATCCTGTTCAGCGTCGAGGACAACTTCCCCATGACCGCCGCGGGCGTCCACAATCTGAAAAACATCAGCGAGGAGTTCGGCTGCACCATCATCAGCTGCAAGCCCAACATCAAGGTGCAGAAGATCCTGATGCGCAAATTCTTTGAAAAGTACGGCAAGCCCACCTGGTACGTGGACCGGCTGATCTACACCTTCCCGCTGCACATGGCAGCCAAGTTCAACACCCCGCTGCTCTGCTACGGCGAGAATGTCAGCTTCGAGTACGGCGGCAACGCCGACAAGGAGACCTACTCCGCCATGGACCAGATCGAGAACGGCGTGGCCGTCGGCTTCCCGATGGAGGAGCTTGTCGGCGACGGCGTCACCGAGAACGACCTGAGCCTGACCCTGGCCCCTTCGGCCGAAGAGCGCGCCAAGCTCGACCCGTTCTACCTCAGCTACTTTGTGCCGTGGAACAGCTACAAGAATTATCAGATCGCCAAGGCCCACGGCTTCCACGACCTGACCCACGAATGGGACCGCACCCACCACGCCGAGAACTTCGACCAGATCGACTCGCGCGCCTACCTGGTCCACTCCTGGCTCAAGTACCCCAAATTCGGCCACGCCGCCGCCACCGACTACACGGCCCGCTACATCCGCTACGGCATGATGACCCGCGAGGAAGCCATCCCCATCATCAAAGCCCGCGACGGCAAGCTCGACCCGCTGTGCGTGCGCGATTTCTGCGCTTTCTGCGGCTACACCGAAAGCGAATTCTGGGCCATCATGGACAAGTTCTACAACCGCGACCTGTTTGAGAAAAACGCCTGCGGCGAATGGGTCCTCAAGCACCCGATCTGGGAGGAAGAAAAATGACGCGCCACATCATCCTCTGGACCCTCAAGGAGATGCCGGAAGCGGAAAAGGCGCGCGTCAAGGCGGAGATCAAGGCCGGGCTGGAGGGCCTGGCCGGGCAGATCCCGGGGCTTGTGTCGATCCGCGTCGAGACGCGGCGGCTGCCGTCCTCGAACGCCGACCTCATGCTGGATTCCAGCTTCGAGAGCCCGGCCGCCCTTGCGGCTTACGCCACGCACCCGGCCCACGTCGCTGTTGCCGACGGCAAGGTCCGCCCCTACACGGCCGTGCGCAGCTGTCTCGACTTTGAGGAATAAGCGCCCGGAAAAGCGCGCAGAATAACCGGCGTTTCCAATTGTTGCAAAAAGACGGACCTCCCGCAAAGGGAGGTCCGCCTTTTTGCGTACCGGCAAACGCCCGGCCGGAACAAAAAGGAGCGGCCAGGTGGGA
>DSLFC04102__coassemble_884_pt1 | contig 24155 bp, 24 predicted proteins | sample DSLFC04102__metabat2_high_PE_002 | metagenome-assembled genome bin DSLFC04102 | reverse complement strand
CTAAAAGGCAGCATCCACGAAATGTTTGGTATATTCAGACCGCGGAGTTTGAATGATCTGCTCCGGAGTGCCTTCCTCCACGATCTTTCCTTCGTGCATCACCAGCACCCGGTCGCAAAAAGACTGTACCAGAGCCAGATTATGGCAGATAAACAGAAAAGAAAGTTGGTTCTCCTGCTTCAGAGATTTTAACAGCTCCATAATCTGCTGCTGAACTGTAACATCCAGAGCACTGGTGGCCTCGTCACAGATCAGCAGTTTCGGCCTGATTGCCAGTGCGCGGGCAAGAGCCGCCCGCTGGCACTGGCCGCCGCTAATCTCGTAAGGATAACGTCCCGCATACTCTGGTGAAAGCCCGCATTGCTCCAGAAGTTCTTCTGTGCGCCGCCTCCGCTCTGCCTTCGGCATCCCGCTATTTCGCATACTTTCACTGATGCCATATCCTATGGTTTTGCGCGGGTCAAATGAACCTGCAGGAGATTGAAATACCATCTGCACCTGCCGGTATGCTTCCCGCAGTTCCTTCCCTTTGGATTTCGTGATCTCTTTTCCGTTCAGGTGGATCGTTCCGGCAGTAGGTTCCATCAGCCGGGTGATCAGTTTCGCCAGTGTGCTCTTTCCGCAGCCTGACTCGCCCACCAGCCCTACGGTTTCGCCATCATCAATCTGAAAACTGACATGATCAACCGCCGTATATCCTGTTTTATTTTCCTTTGAAAAAGTCTTTGTCAGCCCTTCTACTTTTAATAAAACGCCCATCCTTTATGCCCTCCGCAGCTTCGGCACCGCCGCCAGCAGCGTACGGGTGTAAGCATCCTGCGGATCACGCAGGACTTGCTGTGCCGTTCCGAACTCCATGATTTGCCCATCCTTTAACACCAGGACCGTATCCGCCATGGCAGACACAACGCCAATGTCATGGGTAACCAGAATAATTGCAGTCCCAAACAGTTCACGCAAATGCAGCATTTCTTCTATCACCTGTTTTTGTACAGCCACATCCAGCGCGCTGGTAGGTTCATCTGCCAGCAGCACAGGCGGTTCCATCAGCATGGCAATGGCAATGCCGGCTCGCTGATTCATTCCGCCGGACAATTCAAAGGGGTAGCTGTTCCAGATCCGCTGCCCATCTTTGAATTGGAGCTTTTCAAACAGCGCCAGCGCCTTTTCCCTGGCCTGAGATCTGGTGATCTCCATGTGGGCCGACATACTTTCATAAATCTGTTCCCCGATCGTACGGATGGGACAAAGGGAAGCACCGGCATCCTGGAAGATTATGCCAATTCCGGCGCCGCAGATCTTTCGAAGTTCTTTTTCCGGCAGATCCGGCAGGTCTTTGCCTTTGAACCAGATATCGCCTTTCGTTACAAGGCCGCCGTTTCCCAGCAGGCCCATGGCAGCTTTCAGCAGCGTACTCTTTCCGCTGCCTGATTCCCCCACAATACCAAGGATCTCTCCGGCATGAAGCGTAAAGCTCACATCGTGAGTAACCGCTCGTCCGTTAAAGCTGACCTCCACCGATCGATAGGTTAGCAAGGGTTCCACACGGCGTCCTCCTCTCCCAAGGGATCTTCCTTATTCAACAGGGCGTAAATCCACTGTTATTTCATAGAAATCACAGGGATGCGCAACCAGTCCAGTCACATCGGACTGCGAAATCATGCTCATTTGCAGGTGAGAGCAGAACACAAACGCATCGTCATCCAGGAGGATCTGCTGCATTTCCACCGCCAGTTCGGCTCTTCTGTCAGTATCAAAGGTTTGGTCCAGTTCAGCCGCCAGGCTTTCCAGCTCGTCGTTATGGTAATGGCCGTTATTCACCACGGAGCTGTCCAGGCAGTGGGTGGAGAAAAAGTATGCGGGATCACCGGTGGGGGCGGTAACCATCGCACTTGCGTATACATCCCATGCCGTTGGATCTACCCGGATCCTGTTATGGTCTGCCGTACTGTTGATGATGACATCAAACCCAATATCGCCGAGAGTCGCCTGGACGGATTCTGCAAGCAGGGGGAGTTCCTGGCGGCTGGGATAGGTAAGCCAGCGGATGGTCAATGTCTGTCCGTCTTTTTCCCGGATCCCGTCGCCATCCGTATCTACCCATCCGGCTTCCTCAAGGATTGCTCTGGCTCCGTCAGGGTCATATTCTTTTGCGGTTACCGCATCCCCGCCAAAGGAAAAGTTATCCGGATAAACGCCCACGGCAGGATAACCGTTTCCGTCAAGCAGATCATCTACGAACCGCTCCTTATCAATTCCCATGGCAATGGCCTGACGCACGGCGTCGTCCTGAATGATTTCACTTTCAAAGTTCATGTGTGCAAAAAAGGCCCGGCTGGTAGCGCAGCTGGAGAAGGTATAGTCCTCGTTCTGGAACAGGGGATAGCTGGCGTAGGGCATACCGTAAGCGCCGTCGATCTCGCCGGACTGAAGGGCCATGGTAAGTGTATCGCCATCTGAAATTGTCAATACCGTTACATTGTCAAAGCCGGGTTCTCCATCCCAGTAGTTTTCATTTTTTACCAGATTCAGTTCCTCGCCGGTAACCAAAGAAGTGGCGATGTAAGGACCGGTTCCGGAAACGATGCCGTCCTCTGTGATGCCTGCTTCCATGTCGATGATGCAGCCATAGGGATCGCTGAGATAATTCAGCAGGGTAGGCCGGGGCTCCGTAGTAGTGATCGTCACCGTCTGACCGTCTGCTGAAATGGAATCGATCAGCAAGTCGCCGCGGGCCCGGTCATGAACCTCGATCAGATGTTCCAGGCACTCTTTCACCGCTTCGCCGTCCATCGCGCGTCCGCTGGAGAACGTCACCCCGTCACGAAGGGTGATCCTCCAGGTCAGCTCGTCTACCAGCTCATAGTCAGTAGCAAGCCAGGGTTCGATTTCCATGGAATCTGAATAACGGAACAGCGTTTCGCCGATGCCGTAACGGATGCAGGCCCAGCCGGAGTACGTGTTATGGGGGTTTACATCCGGCTCTTCATTTTCTGCATTGAAAGTGGTATCGCCAAATACGAATGTTGTCCCGGAGCCATCATCGCCGGATACCGTCTCATTCGATGAACAGCCGGACAGGAGTCCAAGCGAAAGGGACGCCACCATAAACATTGCCAACAGAGTTTTTAGGGGATTCATCGAGGTTGCTCCTTTTCATGATTCGTGCTTTATTGCGTGCGGCCGTTGCGGGGATCAAGATGATCTCGAACCGTATCGCCCAACAGATTAAAAATGACCACTGCCACAAAAATGGCGATCCCCGGCCCGATAATGACCCATGGATACGTCTGAAGCATACTTCGCCCGCCGCTCATCATATTGCCCAATTCCGCGGTGGGGGGCATCGCGCCCAATCCAAGGAAGCTTAATCCGGCCAATTCCATCATCATTGTGCCGATGTCCAGCATAGCAGTTACAAGAATAGGTCCCGCACTGTTGGGCAGGATATGGCGCAGAATGATCTGTGCCGAAGTATCTCCTGCCAGCCGGGCCGCCGCTATGTAGTCCGTGTTTTCTACAGCCAGCGTCTGGCTGCGGGCAATCCGGGCGTATTTCGGCCAGCTGATGACAGCCAGCGCAATAATCGCATTTTGCAGCCCCCCGTTCAGCAATGCCGCAATCGCCAGCGCAAATACCAGCCCTGGAAAAGCCAGGCATACGTCAGATACCCGCATCATAAGCGAATCAACGACACCGCCCAGATGGCCGCACAAAACACCAACGGCTGTTCCCACCACGGTGATGATGACCACCAAAGTTAATGTGGAGACCACACTGGTCTGCAGGCCGACCAGGATCCGGGAAAGCATATCCCGGCCGAAACGATCCGTCCCGGCGGGATGTGCCGCGCTGGGCGGCTCAAGCGAGGTGAAAATCTGCGCATTTGGATCGTAGGGGCAAATCTGTTCCGCAAAAATCACCACAAGCATCAGCAGGGCCGTCAGCAGAAGGAAAAAGAACAGCCTCTTCTTCGTATGATCCTTTCGGATTTTCTGGTGCCGCACAGAAACAGAAGCTGTCATGCGTTCTCACCCCCCAGACGGATCCGCGGGTCAAGCACCCGATAGGACAAATCCGTAATGAGATTTACGCAAACATAAATGATTGCCATCCACATTACATACGCCTGGATCATTGGATAGTCCCGCATATTGATGGCATCCACCGCCAGTTTGCCAACGCCATCCCACATAAAAATAGACTCCACAATAGCAGTACCGCCCAACAGACTTCCAATGGAGAGCGTCAATAACGTAAGGATCGTCACCAGGCAGGCCCGGAGAACGCTTTTTGTCAGTGTTACGGAAAAACGAATGCCGCGCGCTTTAGCTCCCATTACATAATCCTTGCTGAGTTCATCCAATACCGTCGCCCGTACCTGCCGCAGATATTTGGCGGACATGGCAATGGCCAATGTCATAGCCGGAAGGATCACGTTCTGTAAGGTTACCTCACGGGAAATAACGGGAAACCAGCCCAATCGGATCGCAAAAAAATACATCAGCAGCAGACCGACAAAAAAGTTTGGCATGCTGTTTCCCAGAAAACTGGCCGTTCGAATCAGGTGATCCGTCAGGCGGTTCTGTTTTACGGCGGCCAGTACGCCCAGCGGAACGGAGATCACGATGGTCAGCAGGATAGAGACGGCCGTCAAAAGCAGTGTGGCGGGAAGCTTTGAAACAAAGGTCCCGAAAACCTCCTGCCCGGAAATGTAGCTGGTTCCCATATCCCCCCGCAGCAAATTTCCCAACCATACAAAATATTGGGTCAGGAAGGGCTTGTCCAGCCCCAGTTCCGCTCGGGCGGCGTCAATCGTTTCCTGTGAAACAACCATTCCGGTATTTTCCATTTTTTGGAGTACAGCATCGCTTCCTGCCAGCCGCATCATACCAAAGGAAAGGAAGGTTATGATCAGCAGAATGGGGATCAACTGTAAAAGCCGGCGAAATACATATTTTTTCAAAGTCGCTCCCCCTCATGCGGTTCTGGAAGCCGTAATCAGGAACATGGGTGTGGAGGCATTGTTGATCCACTCATCCCTCGTCCACACCTGTTTCCAGACCTCTGTATCCGCGGATACCTTCATGCCAAGGCGGCCAAGGATATCCTGATCCCACTGGGGGCGGCGGCACCTGGAAAGCGGAGCCTGCCGGGCGATCGCCTCCATGGCGGCAACGTCCGTCCCCGCGGTATCGTCCGCCGCCCCGGCCGCACGCACATTCTCCCGGTCAGAATGATGCCCTGTTTCCGCCTGGGCATCATAAAGATAGCGATACCAGTTGGCGTCAAAATTCAGCAGCAGGCCGCCCTGCTTCAGCACCCTGACCCACTGTGTGTAGGCTTGTTCCGGCTTTGAAAGGTTCCATGTCAGGTTGCGGGATACGATAACATCAAAGCTGCCGTCGGGGAAAGACAGCTCTTCCGCATTCATCTGCTGAAAACAGATTTTCTCCGCCAGGCGGCCGGCATTTCTCCTCGCCCGCTCCAGCATGGCACTGGTATAGTCCACTGCGGTGACACGGTAACCCAGTTCCGTCAGAATAATGGCAAAAAAGCCGGGGCCGGTTCCCACATCCAGAACATGGATATTATTTCGGCTTCTTCCTTCAAAGTGAAGCCGGATTCGGGTATCCAATGCCTGGCTCCAGATCTTTCGCTGTGCTGTGCGGAGTTCCTCCCGGTTCACATCGGAATAGCCGGGAGCCCGTTTTGTCCAGTACGCGATATTTTCATCTTTATAGTTTTGCAGCCGGTTCATATTTCCACCCTCCTACGCCGTTGCCGCAATGGCGAATCCCGGTGTGGGATCATAAAATTCATCCTTTTCCCGGTAGACTCTCTGCCATACGCATGGATCGATTGTTATGTGAGGAAAGCCTGCCAAGGCCAGCAGCTCAGCATCCCATCTGGGGCGGGGGTGCTGGGTTGGACGGAGAACGTCTTTCATAAATATCAAAACAGGTTTTGTATTTTGTTTCCACCTTTTGCATGCGCTTTTCCCCCATAAAGTACGAACGTGCTTTCACTTTTCAGAAAAAGAAAAAGCCTGCCGCTGCACTTCTGTGTGCATACAGCAGACTTCTGCCTGTGTTGTTCCTGCTTCAGCTTTATCCAGCAGTTTATATCGCCCTTATAGCAGTGTAAAAGCTATGGGCGGCCTTCTGGCCACCAATGCCGCTGCGTGCGGACACTCTTTTTTGTTTCTGAAAGCAAAAAAATTATACCATGTCACACAAATTTGGGAAGCCCCCCGGGGGGATGTGATAATTGGCAAATGTCATATTCCTCGTACAGTGCAATGGAATTACGGGCGCACGGGAGGCGACCCGTATGCCCCGTTACAAGCATCTTCATGTGCTTCACGCGATTAGCGTTTCCTGCTTACACTTCGGCAGAATAGCGGGAAGTTTTCAAACGCCGTATCTTCTCTAAGTTTCAAACGAGTTTTACTCTTGCAGACAGGGCGGAGTTCCCATTCGCTTTTTACACTCTCGTTCTATTGTTGTTACAAAGTCCCCTCGAACCTCGCGGCAACTTTTTTCAGCCATTCTCGGATATGGATGTGCTGTGAGCACATAGTTTCGCATTGTCCGCACCCGATACAGTCGCTGGCCTTTCCAAACTGTTCCGAAAAATGGCTATATAACATTGTTTGTGCAGTCCACGCCTTTGTTTCCAACTCCCGCATATCCGCATTGTAAAGGGCAAAGTATTTTGGAATGGCTATGTTTTTCGGGCACTTGTTGATACAATAGGCGCACCCCGTACAGGGTATGGCAATACTGCCATTGATCATATCTGCCGCTTTTTGAACCAGCGCATATTCTTCCTCTGTAAATGGAGCGAAGTTTTCCATATAGGACACATTGTCTTTGACCTGTTCCAAATCGCTCATGCCGCTTAAAACCAACATCACATTTTCATGGCTTGCCGCAAATCGGATTGCCCATGAAGCGACAGACAGATCCGGGCGGTAGGTGCGGAACAGATTTTCCGCTTCCTGCGGGAGATCGGCAAGCGTCCCGCCCTTGACCGGCTCCATAACGATCACGGGTTTCCCATGCCTTTTTGCAGTTTCATAGCATTTACGGGATTGGATCGTATCGTTTTCCCAGTCAAGATAATTCAGTTGTATCTGGACAAAATCAACTTCGGGGTGTTCGGTCAAAATGCCGTCCAGCACATCGGCGGTATCATGGAATGAAAATCCGATATGCTTTACAGGTCCGGCTTTTTTCTTCTCGGAAAGGAACGCAAAGATATGTGTTACTTTATGGCACATGAGCATTGGCGCGCAGCGCATAGCGGCCGAGGGCGGTGTAGTATTGGATCATGATTGTTGCCTGTTTGGTTTTGGCTTGTTATACGGCCCACACGGGCGGCGGCAAACAAAGCGGAGGACCCGGTGGGCCCTCCGTGTTCTATTTGTGGATCAATACCGCTCCTGGCGCATCATCCGATCCTCGCACAGGCGGTGCGCTTCCTCGGCATCCTTGCAGACGCATTCAAACAGTGCACCGCGCTTGGGAGAAAAGGCCATCGCCAAAAGGGAGAAGACGGCCATATCTGGATAGGGATACCACCCGTCTATCCACATTCATGGGCCGCGGTTTGGAATGCTTTCAGGCGGCAAACTCATTTTGCCGGGGCCGGTACTTGCCTGCGGCGTTTCAGGGCCAGCACACCGACCAGCAGCAAAACCGGGAAGCAGATGGCGGCCAGGATGCCTGCCCGCAGGTCATCGTGCAGGCTGCTGGAGACCATGCCGGCCAGTGTGGGCCCGGCGGAGCAGCCCAGGTCGCCGGCCAGCGCCAGCAGGGCAAACATGGCGGTGCCGCCTTTCAGCGAGGCCGACGCCTTGCTGAAGGTGCCCGGCCACATGATGCCCACCGAAAAACCGCACACCGCGCAGCCGACCAGCCCCAGCGCGGGCACCGGCACCAGCGCGATGCACAAATAGGCGGCGATGCACAGCAGGCAGCTGAATTTCATAAACCGATCCAGGTCCAGCCGGTCGCCATATTTGCCGTAGAGCAGGCGGGATGTGCCCATCAGCAGGGCAAAAGCCATCGGCCCGGCCAGGTCGCCCACCGTCTTGCTGACGCCCAGCGCCTGCTCGGCGAAGGTGGAGGCCCACTGGCTGACGGCCTGCTCGCTGGCGCCGGCGCAGAGCATCATCACAAGAAAGACCCAGAACAACCGGCGGCGCAGCAGCTGGCCCAGCGTCGGCCCCTGCTCGCCTTCCGCAGCCAGCGTCGGGATGGGGACCCTGGCAAACGCGATCCCGTTGGCGATGGGCAGTACCGCCCAGGCCAGCGTCAGCAGCTTCCAGTTCCCGGTGCCAAACAGCGCGAAAAAGGCGGTGGACAGCAGCACCACACCCATGTGGCCCCAGCAGTAGAAGGAGTGCAGCAGGCTCATGGCGGCCTCCTTGTTGTCGGTGGGGCAGGCTTCGATGATGGGGCTGACCAGCACCTCGATCAGCCCGCCGCCGGTGGCGTAGATGCAGACCGCCGCCAGCAGCCCCCAAAACGGGTCGGGCAGCAGGTCGGGCAGGAAGGCCAGTCCAACCAGGCCCACGGCGGCGCAGCCGTGGGCCAGCAGCGCGGCCGCCCGGTATCCGATGCGGTCCACAAACCCGGTGGACAGCAGATCGACCGCCAGCTGCACCGCAAAATTGATGGTGATCAGGGCGGTGATCTGCGCCAGCGGGATGGAATACTGGTTCTGGAAGGTCACAAACAGCAGCGGTGCAAAGCAGTTGACCACTGCCTGAACGATGTAGGCCACAAAGCAGGCATACATCGTTTTCTGGTAGGATGGTTTCATAAAGCTCCCTCTCTTCGCGGACGATACACGTTTTTGCAGATAACAATATATCGCAGCGGTCAGCCAAAATCTTGCTCAATTTTACCAAATTATGTTACAATATCGTCAAACAAGGACTTTCCATCGAAATGGGAGAAATCTTATGCAGCAAACCGAGATCATCACAGACGAAACGATGCGGGAACTCTGCAAACATGGAACACCGGATTTTCCGTTCGCCTACTACGATGAAAATCTGCGCCAGTTTCAGCGGGGCTGTATCGACTGGCATTGGCACCGGGAATTGGAGTGGGTCTTTGTGGACAGCGGCGTTGTTGTTTGCAAGGCGGAAGGGGCGCAGGAATGCCTGCGTGCCGGTGACGCGATCCTCTTCAACAGCCGCACGATCCATCGCATGGAGTCTGCCGAGGGGGCGCACATCCCCAACATCCTGTTTTCCCCGGAATTCCTTGCGCCGCAGGACAGCGCAGTTTACCGGCAATTTGTGGCCCCGGCGGCAGGATCCGGTTTGCGGTTTGCGGTGTTCCGCCAAGCCGACGATCGGGACAGGCCGGTCATACGCTCACTGCAGGAGGTGCTGAAAGCCGCAGCAGATGGAAACAAGTTGGATATCCAGCTTGCGGCGCTCAGGCTATGGCGCACCTTTCTGCAAGCAAAAGGGCAGGAGCTGACCCATTGCGCAGAGGACCGGGACCTGTTGATCCAGGCAAGGACGCGGACGATGGTGCAGTTTATCGCCGATCACTATACACAAAAGCTGACATTGGAACAGATCGCCGGATCGGCAGGCGTCAGCGTCAGCGCCGCGCTGCGCTGCTTCCACAGGACCATGCAGACCACCCCGGTACAGTTTTTGATGGAGTACCGGCTGGAACAGGCCCGGATGCGGCTGCTCTCCACCAATGATACCGTCACCTGCATCGCTGTCGAGTGCGGTGTGGAGAATATCAGCTATTTTGTGCGGCGCTTTTCCGCCCGCTACGGCTGCACGCCGATGGCCTACCGGAAGAAAAAGCCGTAGGCTGCGGCAGAAAACGACCGGAACGGAGAAAGCGGCTTTATCCGGCAGACAGAGTACGCTCCTTTTTCAGCATCTGCCTGGCCCGGCTCACCCAGGCGGCCACCACGTTGCTGCGCACGCCGTACAGTTCGGCGATCTCCCGGGTGGTGTAGCCGCACACCTGCATCTCCAGCGCCTGGACGCCCTTGCGGGCAACGCCGCGGTATTGGTTTCTGGCTTTGGCAAGGACCTGAAGCAGATCGCGGACGTCCAACCTGTCCCCGAAGATGCGGCGCAGCGCATCGGCCAGTTCCATGCTGTCGCCCCTTGATCGCCTGTCTGCAAAGGCGGACAGGGCTGTGGACAGCGGCGCAGGATGCGCCGTTCATCTTGCCCGCCGGCTCGCTGGCTTTGCTTTATTCTCGCAGCTTTGCAATATCTTCATCTGTACGGTTCCCGTGAATGGTGATATTGGAAAGTGCCTTTTCAATTTCATTAAACTCTTTTTCGATCAAAGTAATTTCTGCCGCTCCGAAATTCTTTCTAAACGAGATCAAGAAGAAGAAACAAGACAAAACCGCCGAAACCGGAAAATCGGGCCCGGCGGCAAAGCGATTGCGCGGCATGGATGAATGATGTGGTTCTTCGCAAATGGACGGGATAATTGTCGAATGTTCGGCAGATTTCTTATGGACTGCCGTGCTGTTTGTGAGCTGCGATGCCCTTCCCAGGTAGGGTACACCTCGCTGGAGGCTACGTTGGCGATATACTCCTGGAAAGGCACCGTCACGTTGCGGGCGGTGGAGGACGGCGCGCCCAGATGCACCGTGATGCGCCGGGGGATGACCACCTCGGTCAGCACGCGGGGGTCGGCCTGCCGGTCGGCGGGTGGGCGGCCGCTGCCGCCGCCCCCGGCAAACAGCACATGCTCCGGGATGACCACCGGCCCCTGCCGCGCGGCGGCCAGCGCGGTGTCGGCGGGCAGAAAATCCAGCCGGGCCACCGTCTGCTGGCCGTCAAACACCTGCACGCCTGCAAGGCTCTGCTCCTGCCAGCCGGCCAGCGCGGCGGTCAGCTGGTATACCGCGTAGGGCCGTACCGTGGTGTTGGACTCGTCCAGGCTCAGGGCGCGGTCGGGCGCGTCCAGCGTCAGCTCCGGGGCCATGCCCTGGCCGTCGGTCTGCACGCGGGCCAGGCGGGCGCCGTTCTCGTCATAAACCGTCACGGTCACGCCGGCCAGCGGGGCGCTCTGCCCGGCCACGGCGGCGTAGACCTGTAAAGTTCCACTTGGCATACAAACACCTCCCGCACCAGCCTATGCCGCGCCGGGCAGGGATGTGCGCCAGGCGCGGCGGGCGGCAGCCGGAAAAAAAACGGCGCCTGCGTCTGCGTTCCGGGCAAACTGCTTCTTGCATTTTGCGGCCGGGGCGGCTATAATAAAGCAAACGATACGACAAAGGCGTCATTCCCGGTTCGGGGATGGCGCCTTTGTTGTTTTTGCATTTGCAGGGCCCCGGCAGGTGCCGGGCAGGCAAAACGATCCACAAAGAAAGCGAGATGCTTGCCATGATCACACCGCGCATTGAAAAGATCCGCCAGAACTACGTCAACGCCAAGCCGCAGATCTCCTGCGAGCGGGCCGCCATCTGGACCGAGTCCTATCAAACCACCGAGGGCCAGCCCGCCTGCATCCGGGCGGCCAAAGCCTTCTATGACTGCTGCGACCGGCTGGGCGTCCACATTTTTGAGGGCGAGCTGGTGGTGGGCGCCGTTGGCGAGTTCCGCAAATGCGGCATCCTGACGCCGGAATTTTCCTGGATGTGGGTGGACCGGGAGATGGACAGCTTTGCCACCCGCCCGCAGGACCCTTATGTGATGACGGAGGAACAGCGGCAGTTTGTGCGGGAAAAAATCTTCCCCTACTGGAAGGGCAAATCGCTGGAGGAGGCCTTCCTGGCCCGCCTGCCCGCCGAGACCCGGCGCATCGGCGTGGACACCGGCGTCATCGACAGCGACTCCAAATGGCGGCAGGCGGTGGGCGAGATCACGCCCGACTACCAGGACGTGCTGTTCCAAAAAGGGTTTGCCGGCATTTTGCAGGAGGCCGAGGCGCACATTGCCGCGCTGGACGATGCCTGCCCCGAGGACGAGGACAAGCGGGACTTTTACCAGTCTGTCATCCTGGCCTGCCGGGGCATCATCCGGCTGGCGGAACGCTATGCCGACGAGGCCGGCCGCCTGGCCGGGGCCGAGCCGGACGCCGACCGCGCCGCCGAGCTGCGCGCCATCGCCGAAAACTGCCGCCACGTGCCTGCCCACCCGCCCGAAACTTTTTGGCAGGCGGTCCAGTTTGTCTGGTTCACCCAGCTGGGCGGCATTTTGTCCGAAAACCCGCTGGCCCTCAACCCCGGCCGGTTTGACCAGTACATGGACCCCTACTACGAGGCGGACCTGGCCGCGGGCCGCGTCACGCCCGATTTTGCCCAGGAGCTGGTCGAGGCGCTGTGGCTGAAATATTCCGAGTGGGTCTGGACAATCTCGGCCAACACGGCGGACTATTTTGCCGGCTACAATCAGTTCCAGAACCTGACGGTAGGCGGCAAGACCCGGGACGGGCAGGACGCCGCCAACCCGGTCTCTTACATGGCGCTGCGCGCCACCGAGGAGGTGCGCACCCACCAGCCCGGCCTCTCGGTGCGCATCCACGCCGACTGCCCCAAGGAGTTTATGGCCGCCGTCACCCGCCTGGTCAGCAGGGGCACCGGCTTCCCGGCCATCCACAGCGACAGCGTGGGCTACCAGATGCTGCTGAACCTGGGCTATTCCCCGGAGGACGCCCGCGACTGGAGCAACTGCGGCTGCGTGGTGCCCCACTCCCGCAAGACGGGCGAGTGGACCAGCGCCGCCAACCTGAACTTCGGCGCGGCGATGGAGTATGCCCTCAACGAGGGCCGCTCGCTGATGACCGGCGAGCAGATGGGCCTGCCGGAGCAGCCTGCCGCCGGGTTCGCCGGCTATGACCAGGTGGAGGCGGCCTTCTTCCGCCAGTTTGACAACCTCTGCCGCCACACCGTCATCTCGCTGGTCACGGCCCAGCGGGTCCACCGCGAGATGGTGCCCCGGCCCTTCCTCTCGGCCTGCAACGAGCACTGCCTGGAGGTGGGCAAAGACCTGAGCCGGGGCGGCGCCAAATACAACGTGGGGCCGGTCATCACCGGCATCGGGCTGGCCGTGGCGGCAAACTCGCTGGCTGCGGTCAAAAAGCTGGTGTTTGAGGACCGTGCCTGCGGCATGGCCACGCTGGCTGCCGCCCTGCGCGCCAACTGGCAGGGGTACGAGCCGCTGCGCCGGCTGGCCGCGGACGCCCCCAAGTACGGCAACGATGACGACTATGTGGACGCCATCGCCCGCAAGGTGGCCAACCATTTCTATCACGAGGTGCACCGCTACCGCGACATCTTTGGCAACCCGTTCACCTCGGCCTTTATGGGCATCTCCAACTATATCCCGATGGGCCGGGTGCTGGGGGCTACGCCGGACGGCCGCAAAAACGGCGAGCCCTCCAGCGAGGGCGTCTCGCCCTATGTGGGCACCGACCGTTCCACCCCGCTGGCCGCCATGTGCTCCGCCGCCAAGCTCAACCAGGAGATGCACGCCGGCGGCACGCTGCTGAACCTGCGCCTGAACCCGGAGCTGGTGGCCACCAAACGCGGCCAGGCCAACCTGGGCGCCATGATCCAGACGCTGTTTGCGCTGGGCGGCTTCCATGTGCAGTTCAACTGCATCTCGTCCGATGTGCTGCGCGAGGCCCAGCGCCGCCCGGAAGAGCACCGGGACCTGCTGGTGCGGGTGGCCGGGTACTCGACCCAGTTTGTCAACCTGTCCCGCTCGATGCAGGACGCCATCATCGCCCGCACCGAGCACAGCGGTTTCTGACCGGCACAGGGGGGATCTGCCGATGGGCGGTTATATCATGCAGCTGCAAAACTATTCGGTCAACGACGGGGACGGCATCCGCACCGTCATCTTTCTGGCGGGCTGCCCGCTGCGGTGCGCCTGGTGCGCAAACCCGGAAGGGCAGACCCTGCAAAACCCCATGACCCGCTGGGCCGAGACTGAGGAAATTTTGGCCGAGGTGCGCCGGCAGGAGATCTTCTACCGGGCTTCCGGCGGCGGAGTGACCTTTTCCGGCGGCGAGGCCACCGCCCAGCCGGAGTTTTTGGCCGAGCTGGCGGGCGCGCTGTATGACGAGGGCATTTCGCTGGCCATCGAGACCTGCGGCCAGTTTGACTTTGACCGCCTGGCCCCGGTGCTGGCCAGGATGGATCGGATCTTTATGGACCTGAAACTGCTGGACCCTGTGCGGCACCGGCAGTACACCGGCGCGGACAACGGCCTGATCTTGCAAAACCTAGCCCGCACCGCCCGGCTGGGCGTCCCGATGACGGTGCGCATCCCCGCCATTTTGGGGGTCAACGGCAGCGATGAGCAGATGGCCGCCGCCTTTGCCTTTGTGCGGGACCGCTGCCCCGGCGCCACGCTGGAGCTGCTGCCCTACCACCGCTACGGCGAGGGCAAATACCGCCGGCTGGGCCTGACCCCGCCGGGCGGGGAATTTGCCGCCCCCGCCCCCGCCCAGCTGGACCATTGGCGGCAGATGGCCAGGGATGCGGGGGTGGAGGTCGTGTCCTTCCGCTGAGCGGACGCCGGCGCCGCCCGGCGAATATCGAAAACGGGCGGTAAGGCCTGCAAAACGGACAGGTTCCTTTGGATACTTGGCGGAATTGAACCGGCTGCCGGAAGAAAAGCGTGCGCCGCAGGATAAAGACCTGCGGCGCACGCTTTTGTGATCGTTACAGAGGCGGGAAGCCGGCCGCCTGACATATGTTCACGCGCCGGGCGAAAAGCCGTTGCCTGCTGCAGGCGCCGGATCTGCCTGGCCGCCCATACCGCCGCGGCCGCCTGTGCCGCCCATTTGGTTCGGGGCGTTTTCGGAGCCGTCGTTGGTCGTCAGGTCGCCGCCGTTGTTCGTATAGGTCCCGTCGCAGTCAACGGCGGTGTCATCATCGCCGTTGCAGGTCAGGACCAGCGTGCCGCCGTTGATGGTCATCAGGACGCGATCCGCCGCATCGGGGATGCCCTTCGTTTGCTGAGAGGAGTACGGAACTTTGCCGGGCAGAAGGAAACTGCTTTGCCAGCTTATACCCGAAGGTGAAAACTGCCCAACCAATCGGAACTTCTCAGCCGAAAAAAGGCGGGGTACAATGTACACAGAGCCGAAGAAACGGTTCCCCCAAAAAACCAAACGGTAAACTTGCAGGAGGCTTTGTATATGGAACGTATGACTCGTCTTTCCGCCCTGCTTCTGGCAGGGGTTTTGTCGGTGGGTACACTGGCGGGCTGCAGCCGGCAGGCGCCGTCGGACGCCGGCGCCTCCGCCGCTTCTGAAAGCCCGGCGGCCGCTGAAACGCCCGCACCCGCCGAGACCCCGGCCGCATCCGAAAGCGGCACTGCTTCTTCCGGGGCGGAGGGCGACGCCGCCGCAGCCGGCGGCAATGTGCTGGTGGTCTATTTCTCGGCCAGCGGCCACACCGAAGCGGTGGCCCAGACCATCGCCGAGGCCACCGGCGGCGACCTGTTCGAGATCACCCCGGCCGAGTCGTATACCGATGACGACCTGGACTGGACCAACGAGGACAGCCGTGTCAGCCAGGAGTATGCCGACGAATCGCTGCGGGATGTGGAACTGGCCGCCGCCACGCCGGACAACTGGGACAGTTATGACACCGTCTTTATCGACTATCCCATCTGGTGGGGCATCGCGGCCTGGCCGACTTCCAGCTTTGTGGCGGCCAACGATTTCACCGGCAAAACGGTGATCCCGTTCTGCACCTCGTCCAGCTCCAGCCTTGGCGACAGCGGCACGCTGCTGGCCGAAGCTGCCGGCACCGGCACCTGGCTGGAAGGCCAGCGTTTCCGCAGCAGTGCCAGCGCCGACGACGTGAACGAATGGGTCAACAGTCTGGGGCTGTAACTACAGGCGCCAAAGCGGGCCCCTGCGCGGCGGCAAAAAGGGAAGGGCGGCGGCAGGCCCGCTGCGCTTCCCTTTTTGCGCGTTATTCCGGTATCTGCGCGCATCGGTCCGGCAGCCGGGGGAATGGGCAGGCGTTCCCGCACTGTTTGCGGCAGATGCAGTCGGACGCGTGGACCGTTCCGGCGTCGCCCGCGCGCAAACGGCAGCGCCCTTTTGGCATAGAGCATCACCTCCGGGGCGGCAGCATCAGCATCCTTCTTTTGACGAAACGACAAAAACAAACAGGGAGGGCCACAATGGAAACACGCACACTGGGCAAAGACTTTACCGTATCGGCCGTCGGGCTGGGCTGCATGGGATTCAGCCACGCCTACGGCGCACCCACCGGCCACGACGAGGCGGTGGCGGCCATCCGCCAGGCGGTCGAGATCGGCTACACGATGTTTGATACCGCCGAGGTCTACGGCACCGCCGACGACCCGCACCAGAACGAGCGGCTGGTGGGCGAGGCGATGGCCCCGTACCGGGACAAAGTCCGGATCGTCTCAAAGTTCGGCATCCATTTTGCCGAGAGCGACACCCCCAACAAGCCGTTGATCCCCGACGCTAGTCCGGAGACCATCCGCGCTTCGGTGGAGGGCAGCCTGAAACGGTTGGGCACCGACCACATCGACCTTTACTTCCAGCACCGCATTGACCCGAAGGTGGAGCCGGAGGTGGTGGCCGGGGTGATGGCCGACCTGATGAAGGAAGGCGAAATTTTGCACTGGGGCATCTCGGAGGCAAACGCCGACTACCTGCGCCGCGCCCACGCGGTCTGCCCGGTGACGGCGGTGGAGAACCGCTACTCGATGATGGCGCGGCAGTACGAGGAACTCTTCCCGCTGCTGGAGGAGCTGAAGGTGGGGCTGGTGGCCTTTTCGCCCATGGCAAACGGCCTGCTGACCGGCCGCTACGGCAAAAACGACCGGTTTGACCCCAAGCTGGACTATCGCAGCAATATGCCCCAGTTCACCCCCGAAGCCGCCGACCAGAACCGCCAGCTGCTGGCCCTGCTGGACCGGCTGGCCGGTGAGAAAAACGGCACCCCGGCGCAGATCAGCCTGGCCTGGATGCTGTGCAAGAAGCCCTGGATCGTGCCCATCCCCGGCACCCGCAGGGTGGAGCGCATAAAGGAGAACGCCGGCGCGGCCGATATCCGCCTGACCGCCGCCGAGGTGGCCGCCATCGACAGGGCGCTGGACGAAACGCCGATGTCGGCGGTGTTCGGCGGGTCCCAAATCGTCAAGGGCTGAGCGCCGCCGCAGAAGGAGTATCTGCGATGAAAAAGATGCTGATCGTCTATTATTCCGCCGTCAACGGCAACACCCGCCGCATTGCGCAGCAGCTGCAGGCAGCCACCGGCGCGGACATGGAAGCCATCGAAACGCTGGAGCCCTACACCGGCAGCCATCAGGCCATTGTGGACCAGGGGCGCCGGGAGGTGGATGCAGGGTTCAAACCGGCCGTCCGCCTGCTGCGGCATGACCTGGACGGCTACGATACCGTCGCCGTGGGCACCCCCACCTGGTGGTATACGATGGCCCCGGCGGTGCGCACCTTCCTGACCGGGCACAGCCTGGCGGGCAAGACGGTGGTTTTGTTCCAGACCCACGGCGGCTGGCCCGGCCACACGCTGCGGGATATGAAGGCGCTGTGCAAGGGGGCCGGCTTCGCCTGCCCGATGCAGGTGCAGTTTGACTCCGCCGGCGGGGCCGAACTGATCACGCCCCAGGCCGAGATCGACGCCTGGATCAAGGCCGTGCGCGCCGATGTGAATCAATAAACGGCCCAAGAACAAGGAGACACCCATGAAACGAATCCTTGCCCCGGCGCTGACCGCAGCCCTGCTGCTGGCAGGCTGCGCCGCGCATACCCCGGCGGCCCCGACGCAGACGCCCACCCCGCCCGCCGTCAGCGAAGCCCCCGCGGTGCAGACACCCGCACCTGAACCTCGCGGCGCCGAGAGCGCCGCCGCGCTTTTTACTGCCGGGACCACGGTGGCAGAGGCGGAGGCTGACCCGGCCTTTGCGGTGCGGCTTGCCTGCTGCCTTTCCTGCGGCAGCGCGGCCGGGCTGCTGGTGCACGCCTTTTACCGCGGCAAGCCCTTTTTCGATTTCACCGGCTTTGAGCCCCGCCCCGGCCGCGACACCGACCCCGACCCGCTTTTGCGCTTCCTCAAAAACCTGGGCCGCAACCTGAAGGCCACCGGCCCCTGGTTTTTGGTGGGGGGTGCTGCTCTCGGCCTTGTTCCAGCGGTATGTCCCGGCGGACGGCTTTGCCGCGCTGTTTGGCCGCAGCGAGGGCTTCGGCGTGCTGCTGGCCGCCGCCATCGGGGTGCCGCTCTACGCCTGCGGCGGGGGCACCATCCCGCTGTTGCAGCAGTGGCTGGCCATCGGCATGAGCATGGGCAGCGCGGCGGCCTTCATGGTCACCGGCCCCGCCACCAAGATCACCAACCTGGGCGCGCTCAAGATCGTGCTGGGGCTGCGGCGGTTCTGCCTGTACCTCGCCTTCGTCATGGCGTTTGCCTTTGGCAGCGGAATGGTGGTAAACTGGCTGGTATAAACTGACGGGGAGCTGTGTATGATCGTTGCTGTGATTTTGCTGCTGGCTGCGGCCGCCGCGGCCTGGTGCGTGCTGCGGCGCCGCAAGTATCCGCTTGCGCCGGGGCTGCCGCCGCTCAACCTGTTTGTGGTGCCCGCGGCGCTGGTTTCGGCAAAACTTGTGGCGGCGGGCAATGCCGCGCTGGCCGGGGCGCCGCTGCCGGAACCGCCGGCCGGCGTGACCCGCCGGCGCATCGAGATCCCCGGCCCCAACGCCGCCAGTCTGCCGCTGACCCTCTATGCGCCGGAAAACGCCGCGGGACCGCTGCCCTGCCTGGTCTACCTGCACGGCGGGGGCTTCTGCTTTGCCGATGCGGGCTACATCCACGAAAATGTCATGGACTACGCACGTCTGGCCGGCTGCCGGGTAGTGTTCGTGCACTACCGCACCAGCGAGAAAGCGGCTTTCCCGGCGGCCTTTGCCGACGCCTGCGCCGGCGATCGCCCGTCCTGGGCCGCGCCGATGCTGGCAGAACGGTTTGACGGTCTGCCGCCGGCCTATGTGGAGGTGGAGCAGTTTGACTGCCTGCATGATGAAGGGATCGCCTACGCCGCAGCATTGCAGGCGGCAGGCGTATCGGTGCTGGTGGAGGATGTGCGGGGGACATTCCACGGGTTTGACGTGTTCCGCAAAGCCGATCTTGTGAAAAAGCAGATCGAGGCGCGCAGCCGCGCACTGCGTACTGCATTTGAAAAAGGCGCATAAACGCGGAAAAGAAAGCCGTGCGCGGCGGACAAAGCATATACCTTTTGCTTTATAGTGGCAAACTATTTGGAACTTCTGTTTGCGCCGGCAAAATGCTGGGATAGGGAGTATCGGGAGGGCAGCAGCCTTCTCGATACTCCTTTTTTTCCACCGCCGCACCGGAAAGGAGCCCCTTTCATGTTCAAACGCTTCCTTGCTGTTTTCGCTGTTCTGTCCCTACTGCTCAGCCTGCCCGGCTGCGGCAGCTCCCCCGGTGCGGCGGCGTCTGTGCCTTTTCCCGGCGGTGCTGCTCTGTAATGCACAGGGCAGCCCGGACTTCATAAACGACAAAGGTGAATGCTATGCAAATCAAAAACAACGACCGCCCGACGGTCATCTGCCACATCCTCATGTCGCTGGACGGCAAGATCTCCGGCGCCTTCATGGGCGCGCCCCAGGCGGCCCCTGCGCTGAAAGCCTACAACGAGCTGCGGGGGAGCTTCGGCTGCCGCGCCACCCTCTACGGCACCACCACGATGGCCGAGAGCTTTGCCGACGGCTATGTCCGGCCGCTGCCGCCCGCCGATACCGCCTACCCGCGGGAGGACTGCCTGCCCGCGCTCTGGGCCGACAACTTCATCGTCTCGGTGGACCCGGAAGGCCTGCTTGCCTGGAGCAGCCCGGTCCTTGCAAAAAAGGGCCGCGCCCCGGCCCAGATCATCGAGATGCTGACCGAGCAGGTGCCGGATTCCTACCTGGCCTACCTGCATCGGGTGGGCATCCCCTACCTGTTCGCCGGCAAGACCGCGCTGGACTGCGGGCTGATGCTGCAAAAGCTCAAAGCCTTCGGCATCGGGCGGGTGCTGCTGGCCGGCGGCGGGGGAATGAATGGCTCGCTGCTGGCGGCCGGCTGCATCGATGAGCTGATCCTGGTGGTAGCCCCGGTGGCCGAGGGTGACCCCAAGGCGGTCTCGCTGTTTGCGGCGTCGCCCTTTGCGCCGGACTTTGCCGGGGCGGCCTTCCGGCTGGTCGAGGCAAAACCATGGGAGGGGGATGCGCTGTGGCTGCACTATCGGGCAGAATAAAAGGCGCGGCGCTGCTGCTGGCCGCGCTGACGCTGGCGGGCTGCACGGTACAGGTGCAGGTCGAGACCGACCCGCCGACGCCCGCCCCGACGGCCCCCGCCGAAGTCCCGGCGGCAACACCCGCCGCAACACCCGAAAGTCCCGCCGAACCGGCCGAACCTGTCTATGACGTCACCCCCGGCAGCGAGACCTACCGGGATTTTACGCTGGACAATGTCTGCCATTCCAACATCGGGGACATCCATTTCAACCTCTATGTACCGGAAAGCTACGACGGCAGCACGCCTTACGCGCTGTTTGTCACGCTGCCGGGCTGGCAGGGGCTGTACTTCCAGGGCGTGGGGGTCAACCTGCAGACCGAGACGTTCGGTTTTGCCGCGCAAGAATATGTGCCCGACATGATCGTCGCCGCGCCGCAATTAAACGGCTGGGACGAGCAGTCGGGCGACGAGGCCATCGCCCTGACCGAGTACCTGCTGGACGCCTACAACATCGACCCCGGCCGGGTCTACATCGAGGGGTACTCCGGCGGCGGGGAGACGCTGTCGTGGGTGCTGGGCAAGCGGCCGGACCTTTACGCCGCCGCGCTGCTGGGGGCGACCCGGTGGGACGGCGCTTACCAGCCGGTGGTGGACGCCCGCACGCCGGTCTACCTGGCGGTGGGGGAGAGCGACGAATACTACGGCCCCGAACCGCTGACGGAAGCCTACGCCGCACTGCGGGATCTGTACCGGCAGGCCGGGCTTTCGGACGCCGAGATCGACGAACTGCTGGTGCTGGACGTGAAGGACGCCGATTATTTCACTGCCCGCGGGCTGACCAATCAGCACGGCGGCGGCCAGGCTTTCGCCGAGGATGCCGCCATCATGGGCTGGCTGTTCGCCCGGGACCCCAACGCCCAAAACCCGGGATAATGCCGGAACTCAACACCCAAAGGTAGATACAGATGAACCAAATGGAACTTCCCGCCGCCGGGGCGGCGTGGTAGGATAATGGCAAACGATACAGGGAGGGTTTCTCATGGAATACGTTACTTTGTCCAACGGCGTCAAGATGCCCCAGCTGGGCTACGGCGTCTACCAGGTCTCGAACGAGGAATGCGAACGCTGTGTGAAAGACGCCATCAGCGTCGGCTACCGCGCCATCGACACCGCCCAGTCCTACCACAACGAGGACGCGGTGGGCGCTGCCGTCGCCGCCAGCGGCGTGCCCCGCGATGAGTTGTTTTTGACCACCAAGATCTGGATCTCCAACGGCGGGTACGAGAAGGCCAAAGCCTCCATCGACCGGTCGCTGAAAAACCTGCGCAGCGACTATGTGGACCTTTTGCTGATCCACCAGCCTTTCAACGATTATTACGGCACCTGGCGCGCCATGGAGGAAGCCTACAGGGCCGGCAAGGCGCGGGCCATCGGCGTCTCCAACTTCTACCCCGACCGCCTTATCGACTTGTGCCGCTTTGTGGAGATCCAGCCGATGGTCAACCAGGTGGAGACCCACGTTTTCAACCAGCAGCGCCAGGCCCACGAGGTCATGGTCAGGTACGGCGTCCAGCACGAGAGCTGGGGCCCCTTTGCCGAGGGCCGCAAGGACTTTTTCACCAACCCTGTGCTGGTCGAAGTTGGCCGCAAGCACGGCAAGTCCAGCGCCCAGGCCGCGCTGCGGTACCTGCTGCAGCGGGATGTGGTGGTCATCCCCAAATCCACCCACAAAGAGCGGATGATCCAGAACCTGGACGTCTTTGACTTTGCGCTGGATGACCAGGACATGGCCGCCATCGAGGCCTTGGACGAGGGGCAGAGCCTTTTCTTCAGCCACTATGACCCTACCACCGTCGAGATGATCACCGGCCTGGCTCGGTAACACAGGGGAACGCACGCATTTTAAGGCCGGGGCCTTGCCTCTGCGGTGTTTCTGCCCGCTCCCTGCGCGGCAGGGCACCGCCTGCGCCGGACCGCCCCGCCGCTGCAACGGATCCCTGAAAGAAAAGAGGATGCCCCATGCCGCAAGCGTATGCCCCGCAGACACGGGTGGCGGATGTGATAGCCGACCCCGTCTTTGCCGGGTTCGGCCGCCTGCTGTTCCCCACGACGTTTGGGCCGCCCGACCCCGCCATGACGCTGCAGGACCTGCCCCGCTGGCTGCCGTTCCACAACTGCATCCGCTCCGACACCACGACCATGGTGCTGAACGAGCTGCGCGCCCGCGCCGCGGCGGGCGAGACCATTTTTTACCCGATCTACACCGGGGCCGAGCAGCGCCGGGACCCTGCGCTGCGGGATACCGGGCTGTTTTTCTTCCGCGGCAGGCCTAGCACGCCCTTTGCGGCGGTCAATGCCGGCGGCGGGTTTTACTATGTGGGGGCCATCCACGAAAGCCTGCCCCATGCGCTGGCTTTGAGCCGCAAGGGGTACAACGCCTTCGCGCTGATCTACCGGCCGGACAGCGCCTGCACCGCCTGCACCGACCTGGCCCGCGCGCTGGGCTGGATCGTCCGCCATGCGGAGGACTTACAGCTTGACCCGGCGGGATATTCCCTCTGGGGCGGGTCGGCCGGGGCCCGGATGGCGGCCTGGGTGGGCGGCTACGGCGCGGCGGCCTTTGGCGGGGACAGGCTGCCCAAACCCGCGGCGGTCATTATGCAGTATACCGGCCTGACCGAGTATGACCGCGGCGACCCGCCCACCTACGCCTGCGTCGGCACCGCCGACGGCATCGCCCCCTGGCGGGTGATGAAAGGGCGCATCAACGGCATGGCGGCGCTGGGCATCCCGACCGAGTTCCACCTCTATCCCGGCCTGCCCCACGGGTTCGGTCTGGGCATCGGCACCCGTGCCGAAGGCTGGCTGGACGAAGCCGCTTCTTTCTGGCGCAGGCAGCGGGAAAATCAGGCCCACACCCAAAGGTAAAAACAGATGAACCAGATGGAACTTCTGTTTTCGCCCCCCATGCGTTATACTGGAAACAGTGAAACGCCACACAATACCCGGACGATCCAACAAGGAGGTCTTTCCGATGATCGAATTTGCTCTTTCCAACGGCGTCAAAATGCCCAGCGTCGGCATTGGCACCTTTCTGATGCAGCCCGACAAAGCCGAGCAGGCCGTCTATGACGCGCTGAAGCTGGGCTACCGAATGATGGACACCGCCAACGGCTACCTGAACGAGCGGGCCGTGGGCCGCGGCATCAAAAAATCCGGCGTGCCGCGGGACGAGATCTTTATCGCCACCAAGCTGTGGCCCACGGTCTATGAGCAGGACGGCGCGGTGGACAAGTGCCTGGAACTGCTGGATACCGACACGATTGACCTGCTCTACATCCACCAGCCTTCCGGCAACTACCTGGCTGGCTACAAACAGCTGGAGGACGCCTACAAGGCGGGCAAGATCAAGGCCATCGGCATCTCCAACTTCCATGGCGAAAAGCTGGAGGACCTGCTGGCCCACGCCGAGATCAAGCCCCATGTCATCCAGCTGGAAAGCCACCCCCTACTATACCGACACCGGGACGATGGACCGCCTGAAAGAATACGGCACCCGCATGGTGGCCTGGTACCCCCTGGGCCACGGCGACAAGGCGCTGCTGAACGAGCCGGTGTTCACCGAGCTGGCCCAAAAGTACGGCAAATCCAACGCCCAGATCATCCTGCGCTGGCATGTGCAGCGGGGCACCACCGTCATTCCCGGTTCCACCAACCCGGACCACATCAAGGCCAACGCCGACATCTTCGACTTTGCGCTGACTGCCGACGAGATGACCGCCATCGAAAAGCTCAACAAGAACGTCCGCTACTACAACGCCACCCCTGAGCAGGAAGCCGCCTACGCCGGGATGAAGATCGATCTCGACGCCCAGCCGTAAAGCGGTTTGCTC
>DSLFC04102__coassemble_870_pt1 | contig 24717 bp, 23 predicted proteins | sample DSLFC04102__metabat2_high_PE_002 | metagenome-assembled genome bin DSLFC04102 | reverse complement strand
GCCGCCGGCCGGCAGCCCAGCCTGGCCGAGCTGGCCCAGGCCGAGGTGCAGCCCTACTGCTACCCGTCGCTCAACCTGTTCAACCCCAACAAGCCGGAGGACGACGCCGGCGCCGCCCGCGAGATGAAGAAAAACGCCGACACCCTGGTGCGCACGCTGGACAGCTTTGGCGTCAAGACCCGCATCATGGATATCTGCCGCGGCCCGTCGGTCACCCGGTACGAGCTGCAGCCCCAGGCCGGCGTCAAGATCAGCCGCATCACCAACCTGGCCGACGACATCGCACTGAACCTGGCCACCGCCGGCGTGCGCATTGAGGCCCCCATCCCCGGCAAGCCCGCCGTGGGCATCGAGGTGCCCAACCGCATCCGCGCGGCGGTCAACATCCGCAGCGTGTTCGAGTCGCCCAACTATATCAACATGCAGTCCCCGCTGACCATGGCGCTGGGCAAGGACATCGCCGGCACCGCCCAGGTGGCCGACCTGTGCAAGATGCCCCATCTGCTGATCGCCGGCTCCACCGGCAGCGGCAAATCGGTCTGCGTCAACTCCATCATCATCAGCTTCCTGTTCCGCTCCTCGCCGGAGGACGTCAAGCTGATCCTGATCGACCCCAAGGTGGTGGAACTGGCCGAGTACAACGGCATCCCCCATCTGCTGATGCCGGTGGTCACCGAGCCGCGCAAGGCCGCCGGCGCGCTGGGCGCATCCGTCGCCGAGATGGAGCGCCGCTACAAACTGTTTGCCGAAAACAACGTCCGCGACATCAAGAGCTACAACAAGCTGGCCGCCCAGTCCCCGGTGCTGGAGCACCTGCCCTATATCGCCATCGTCATCGACGAGCTGGCCGACCTGATGATGGTGGCCGGCAAGGAGGTGGAGGACTACATCTGCCGCATCGCGCAGAAAGCCCGCGCCGCGGGCATCCACCTGATCATCGCCACCCAGCGCCCCAGCGTGGACGTGATCACCGGCCTGATCAAGGCCAACATCCCCAGCCGCATCGCCTTTGCGGTGTCCAGCCAGATCGACAGCCGCACCATCCTGGATGCCGGCGGCGCCGAAAAGCTGCTGGGCAACGGCGATATGCTGTTTTTGCCAGTGGGCGCGGCCAAGCCCACCCGCATCCAGGGCACCTACGTCACCGACGAGGAGATCAGCGCGGTGCTCAACTTTATCAAGACCACCAGCTCCGCCCAGTACGACGAGGAGATGATCGCCGAGATGGAGCGCCGCGCCGTGGCCGAAAAGGGCGGCCACGATCCCGGCGACGACGCCGACGGCGGCTCCGCCCGCGACCCGATGTTCGACCAGGCGGTGGAGTGCGTCATCGAGGCCGGACAGGCCTCCACCAGCCTGCTGCAGCGCCGCTGCAAGCTGGGCTATGCCCGCGCCGCCCGCATCATGGACCAGATGGAGCAGGAGGGGGTCATCGGCCCCTACGAGGGCGCCAAGCCCCGTGCGGTGCTGGTCACCCGCGCCCAGTGGCAGGAGCGCAAGCTGGGCGGCCAGGACGAGGAGTAAGCCCCCGCATGGGGGCCTGCCCTGCCCGCTCCGTTTGCGGAGCCTGCGGCCGTCCCGTTTTGCCCCGCCGGACCCCGTCTGATACAAAAAAGGAGCCATCATGTCCCGTTCCCGCAAGCGCCGCCCCAAAGCCGACCACCGCCGCATCGTCGCCGTTTTGTGCGGCCTGCTGGGGGTGGCGGCCGCCGCGCTTGCTTTTGCGGTGGAGCACTACGGCGGGCAGGGCGTCCTGCCCACCTGGGGCCAGCTGTACGATATGCTGGGCGTGGCGGACAACGCCCCCGACGCCGAGATCGTCGCATCCGGCCAGACCAGCGTGACGTTTCTGGACGTGGGGCAGGGGGATTCGGTGCTGATCTGCCAGGACGGCGAGTTCTGCCTGATCGACGCCGGCACGCCGGACTCGGCCGATTCGCTGGTGGCCGCCCTTCGCGCCGCCGGCGTGGACGAGCTGGCTTATCTGGTCATGACCCACCCCCACGCCGACCACATCGGCGGCATGCCGCAGGTGCTGGAAAGCTTTGACACCGGCCTGCTGATCCTGCCCGACCTGACCGAATACGACGAGGAATCTTCCGCCTTGGACCGCACGCTGGCCGCGGCCGCCGACAACGGCGTGCCCATGTATGTGGCGCTGGACGGCGACACCTTCACCCTGGGCGGCGGTACGCTGACCGTATTGCAGGCCGGGGAACAGCCGCAAAACGAGGAGGACGCCATCGACGCCAACAATCTCTCGCTCTGTCTGCGCTACGCCGCCGGCAGCTTTGCCTTTGTGGACACCGGCGACGCCGAGGCCGATCTGGAAGAACAGCTGGTGTCCCGCTACGGCGCCGGGCTGCAGGCCGACCTGCTCAAAGCCGGGCATCACGGCTCCAATACCTCCAACACCCAGGCGTTTCTGGACGCCATTTCGCCGCAGGTCGTGGTGGCCGGCTGCGGTCTGGACAACGACTACGGCCACCCCCACGCCGAGGTGGTGGAGCGCGTCCTGGCCGCCGGCGCCGATTTTTACCGTACCGACCAGGACGGCGCCGTCACCGCCGTCTATGACCAAAACGGCCTGCAGATCCACTGCACTGCCGACGACAGCGGCGCCCTTGCCCCGGCGGCCTGACGCCGCCTGCGCCGCGTGAAACATACCCCGCAAAAGGAGAGTGAACCCCATGTCTGCCATCTCGCAGCTGTACCGGCAGAAACCCTGCGTTTTTTCCATCGAGTGCTTCCCGCCCAAGCAGACCACCAAATTTGCCGCCATGCAGGACACCCTGCGCCGCATGAAGGCGCTGGACCCGGACTTTATCAGCGTCACTTACGGCGCAGGCGGCTCGGCCGGCGGGGTGTCGTCGGTGCAGGTGGCCAGCTTCCTCAAAAACGAGCTGGGCATCCAGCCGCTGGCCCATGTGCTGTGCATGGGCAGCGACCGGCAGAAAGCTGCCGCCCAGCTGGAAGCCCTGCGCGCCGCCGGCGTGCGGGATGTGCTGGCTCTGCGGGGCGACCGCACCCCGCTGCGGCCCGAAAGCCCTGACTTCCACCATGCCTGCGACCTGATGGACTTTATCCGCGACACCGCGCCGGACATCAGCTTTGCGGGCGCCTGCTACCCGGAAGGCCACCCGGAAGCGGAATCGCTCGCCGCCGATGTGGCCAACCTGCGCCACAAGCAGCAGGCGGGCGCGTCGCATCTGGTCAGCCAGCTGTTTTTTGACAACGGCAAATACTACCGCTTTTTGAACATGGCCCGCAAGGCCGGCGTCACGCTGCCCATCTCGGCCGGTGTCATGCCCATCGTCCGCCGCAGCCAGATCGAGCGCACGGTGGCGCTGTCCAGCGCCAGCCTGCCCTCCGCCTTCACCCGCATGATCTCCCGCTGGCAGGACGACCCCCAGTCGCTGTATCAGGCCGGCATCGAGTATGCGGTGGAGCAGCTGCGCGACCTGATCGAGGGCGGCGCAGACGGCGTCCATCTCTACGCCATGAACGACGCCGGCGTGGCCGCCGCCGTTTACAACGGCATCCGCGACCTGCTGTAAGCCGCATCGCCCAAAATGCCTGCACCTGTTTGCCGGAAGGAGCTGCCATGGAACTGACGCTGCCCCCGCAATTGGATACCGGGACCGCGCTGCGCTACCTGGGCGCGGCCGGGTGGACGCCCGACGACGGCACCGCCCGGCTGCTGGCCGGGGCCGAATCCGCCCTGCGCGCCGCCGCCACGCCGCGGGGCGTCTGGCGGCGGCTGCCCCTCTCGGCGCTGCCGCTGGCGGGGGCGGGGCGCGACCTGGCCCGCCACCTGCAGGGCTGCACCGGCCTGGTGCTGATGGCCGTCACGCTGGGCAGCGGCGCCGACGCGGCGCTGCGGCGGCTTTGCCTGCAGGACGTGGCACTGGGCGCGGTGGCCGACGCGGTGGCCTCGGTGCTGCTGGAACAGGTCTGCGACGGGTTTGAGGCCGAGATCCGCGCCGCCGTCGCCGCGCAGGGGCTGCATATGACCGGCCGCTACTCGCCCGGCTACGGCGACTGTCCGCTGGCACTGCAGCAGGAGCTGTGCCTGGCACTGGATACCGTGCGGGGCATCGGCCTCTGCCTGACGCCCGAATACCTGATGACGCCCCGCAAAAGCGTCACCGCCATCCTTGGCACCGCCGACCATCCGGTCACCGGCGCAAAGGCCGGCTGCGCCACCTGCGCGCTGCGCGGCGACTGCGCCTACCGAAAAAGGGGGACCACCTGTGCAACTGACTGATATTTTTGCCCGCAGCCGCTTTGTCTTTCTGGACGGCGGCATGGGCACCCAGCTGACCGCCCGCGGCCTGCAGCCCGGCCAAAAGCCGGAGCTTGCCGCACTGACCATGCCGGAGACTCTCACCGCCATCCACCGGGACTACGCCCGGGCCGGGGCCGAGATCCTGTGTGCCAACACCTTTGGCGCCAACCCGCGCAAGCTGGCCGGCGCCGGATGCACGGTGGACCGGGTGGTTGCGGCGTCCATCGCCTGCGCCCGCGCCGCCGCCGACGAGACCGGCGCGCTGGTGGCCTTGGATGTCGGCCCGCTGGGGGAGCTGCTGGCCCCGGCCGGCACCCTGGCGTTCGAGGACGCGGTGGACCAGTTTGCCCAGGTGGTGGAAGTCGGCGTCAAGGCCGGCGCCGACCTGGTCTTTCTTGAGACGATGACCGACCTGTACGAGCTGAAAGCCGCGCTGCTGGCGGTCAGGGAGCATTCCCGCCTGCCGGTGTTTGCTTCCATGAGCTTTGAAAGCCGCGGCCGCACCTTCACCGGCTGCACGGTGGACAGCTTTGCCGCCACCGCCGTGGGCCTGGGGGCCGACGCGGTGGGCATCAACTGCTCGCTGGGCCCGGCCGAGATCCTGCCCTTTATCCGGCGGCTGTGCCGGCTGGTGCCGGCGGGGATGCCGGTGTTTGTCAAGCCCAACGCCGGCCTGCCCAACCCGGACGGCAGCTACGATCTGACCCCGGCCGATTTTGCGCGGGAAATGGAAGCCTACCTTTCCACCGGCATCTCGATGGCCGGCGGCTGCTGCGGCACCACGCCGGAGAGCATCCGCCTGCTGAAACAGGCTTTTGCCGGCCGCAGCCCCGCCCAAAAGGTCCCGCTGCGCCGCAGCGTCCTCTGCACGCCGGTGCGCTGCGTGGAGGTGGACGGCATCACGGTAGTGGGCGAGCGCATCAACCCCACCGGCAAAAAGCGGCTGCAGCAGGCCCTGCGGGAGGGGGACACCGCCTACCCCTGCGCCCAGGCGGTATCCCAGGCCGAGGCCGGCGCCCAGGTGCTGGACGTGAACGTGGGCCTGCCCGGCATCGACGAGCCGGCTGTGCTGGAGCACCTGGTGCGGGAGCTGCAAAGCGTCACCGACCTGCCCTTGCAGCTGGATTCCTCCAACCCGCAGGCGCTGGCCCGCGCGCTGCGCGTCTATAACGGCAAGCCCATCGTCAACTCGGTCAACGGCGAGCAGAAAACGCTGGACGCCATCCTGCCGCTGTGCAAAAAATACGGCGCGGCGGTGGTGGGCCTGACGCTGGACGAAAACGGCATCCCCCCGACCGCCGACGGGCGGCTGGCCGTTGCCCGCCGCATCGTGGCGGCCGCCGAGGAATATGGCATCCCGCGGCAGGACATCTACATCGACTGCCTGACGCTGACCGCCAGCGCCCAGCAGGACGCCGCGGCCGAAACGCTGAAAGCCCTTTCCGCCTGCAAGCGGGAGCTGGGCGTGCGCACCGTGCTGGGCGTGTCCAACATCAGTTTCGGCCTGCCCTGCCGGGGCTACCTCAACGCCGCTTTCCTGACCATGGCTATGCAGGCCGGGCTGGACCTGGCCATCCTGAACCCCAACACGCCGGATATGATGGGCGCGGTGCGGGCTTTCCGTGTGCTGACCTGCCGGGACGAAAAAAGCGCCGATTACATCCGCGCCTACGCCGACGTGCAGATCCAGACCACCCAGACGTCAAAGGCCGCCGCATCCGCACCGGAAACACGGCCGGCAGGGGAGAACGCCCTGGCCGACGCGGTGCGCCGCGGCCTGAAAGCCGAGGCCCGCGCCGCTGCCGGGGAAGCCCTGGCCCATACCGAGCCGCTGGACCTGGTCAACCAGGTGCTGATCCCCGCGCTGGACCAGGTGGGCGACGGCTTTGAGAAAGGCACCATCTTCCTGCCGCAGCTGCTGCAGTCGGCGTCCGCCGCCCAGGCCGCCTTTGAGGTGGTCAAGGCCGCCATCGCGGCCAGCGGCAGACAGGGCGGGAGCCGGGGCCGCATCGTCATCGCCACCGTCAAGGGCGACGTGCACGACATCGGCAAAAATATCGTGCGGGTCATTTTGGAAAACTATGGGTACGACGTGGTGGACCTGGGCCGCGATGTGCCGCCGGAGGCGGTGGTGCAGGCGGTGCGGGAGACCGGCGCGCCGCTGGTGGGGCTTTCCGCCCTGATGACCACCACCGTGCCCAGCATGCAGGCCACCATCAAGGCGCTGCACGACGCTGACCTGCCCTGCCGGGTCATGGTGGGCGGCGCGGTGCTGACGCCCGACTTTGCCCGCCAGATCGGCGCCGATTTCTATGCCAGGGACGCCAAGGCCAGTGCGGATATCGCCAAACAGGTGTTCGCCGCTCTCAAAGCCTGAGCACGCGGCGCAGGATGGGTTTCCGCCGCTTCCAACCAAACGCAAAGGCGGCCGCCCCCAAATGCAGACAGGCTTTGGGGGCGGCCGCTTTTTCTGCATGGCGGGGCATGGCAGGCAGCCGGCGGGGCTTGTGCGGCACACCCAAAAGCCCTTTCCCGGCCTTGCAAAACACCCCAAAAGATAGTAGAATAGGTTACATCTATATAATAGAGTTATTGTACGTTTCCGGACCACAGAAAAATGGGGTGCTGCAATTATGATCCTTAGCATGACCGGCTACGGCCGCGCGCGTCAGGTGCTCAACGGGCGCGAGATCACCGTGGAGCTGCGCGGCGTCAACGCGCGCTTTCTGGAGTATTCCTCCCGTCTGCCGCGGGCCTTTGCCTTTTTGGAGGACCCGCTGAAAAAGCTGGTGGCTGCCCGCGTCAGCCGCGGCAAGGTGGAACTTTCGCTGACGGTGCAGAACACCACCGCCGCCGACACCGTCGTCACCGTCAACTGGCCGCTGGCCAAAGGCTACCGCGACGCCATGACGGCGCTGTCCGAACAGCTGGAGCTGAAAAACGACATGAGCGTCAGCCTGATCGCCCGCATGCCCGACGTGCTGGCCCAGACCGCCGCGCCGCTGGATGAGGAGGCCCTGTGGGCGGACGTGCAGACTGTGGCGGGGCAGGCCGTGGACGCTTTCCTGACCATGCGCGCCGCCGAGGGCGAAAAGCTCAAGGCCGACCTGCTCTCCCATCTGGACGTGGTGGAGCAGCTGGTGGGCCGGATCGAGGCAAACACCGCCGGCCGGGTCAAGGCGTACTCGGACAAGCTCTACGCCCGCCTGCAGGAACTGCTGGCCGACCGCAGCATCGACGAGTCCCGCCTGGTGACCGAGGCCGCCATTTTTGCCGACAAGACCGCCATCGACGAGGAGACCGTCCGCCTGCACAGCCATATCGCCCAATACCGGGACATCCTTTCCGGCGATGGCCCGGTGGGCCGCAAGCTGGACTTCTTGACCCAGGAGCTCAACCGCGAGGCCAACACCATCGGCTCCAAATGCCAGGACGTGGACATCACCCGCCTGGTGGTGGAGCTGAAAAGCGAGATCGAGAAGCTGCGCGAGCAGCTCCAGAACCTGGAATGATGCCCGCGCCGCAGGCATAGAAAGGCGGATCCATGAAACTTGTCAACATCGGTTTCGGCAACATCGTCAATGCCGACCGCATCATCGCCGTGGTGGCCCCGGACGCCGCGCCCATCAAGCGCATCGTGCAGGACGCGCGGGAGAAGGGCGCTTTGATCGACGCCTCCTGCGGGCGGCGCACCCGCGCGGTCATCGTGATGGACTCCGACCATGTGATTTTGTCGGCAGTCCAGCCGGAGACCATCGCCGGCCGCTCGGATGCCGAGGCCGGCCCGGCAGACTGAGCGCCTTCCGGCGCTGTATCCCCCTACCGCACCGCGGACCGCGTGCGCCGCTATCCCAATAAATACAGCAGAGAAGAACCTGAGGAACTGGAAAAAGAGGAAAGGAACAGGAACGTATATGCAGGGAGAAAAGTATTTGTTTGTTGTGTCGGGCCCTTCCGGCACCGGCAAGGACACCATTGTGGCACGGCTGCTGGCCGACCACCCGGAGATCCGGCACACCATCTCCGCCACCACCCGCGCCCCGCGGGAGGGCGAGCAGGACGGCGTCAACTACTACTTTGTCAGCAAAGAGGACTTTGAGCGCAAGCTGCAAAACGACGAGATCGTCGAGCACACCTGCTACTGCGGCAACTACTACGGCACGTTGCGCAGCGAGATCGAGCGCCATATGCGGGAAAAGACCCCCGTCATCCTGGTCATCGAGGTGGAGGGCGCCGGCAACATCAAGCGCCTGTACCCCGGCGCCACCACCGTCTTTGTGCTGCCGCCTGACATCCAGGAGCTGGAACGCCGCCTGCGCGCCCGCGGCACTGAGGACGAGGCGACCATCCAGAAGCGCCTGACCCGCGCCCAGACCGAGATCGCCAACGCCATCCACTACGACGAACACCTGGTCAATGTGGAGGTCGGCCCCTGTGCCGAGAGCCTGTACACCATCATTCAGTACCACATCCAGTACGGCCGGGAATAAACCGTACATCCTGTTAAGGAAGGGGGCGGCGCGTCTGCCACAAATCGCAAAAGTGGCGGTCAGCGACGCCACCATCCATTTTGACAAGCTCTATTCTTATCGTATCCCGCCGGAACTGGAGGGCAGGGTCTGGCCGGGCAGCATGGTGCTGGCGCCTTTCGGCGCGGGCAACCACCCCCGCATGGCGGTGGCGCTGGAATGTGCCGAGGACCCCGCCCCCGACGCCCGGCTGAAAACCCTGCTGGACGCCGCCCCGGAGGAAGCCCGCCTGACCCCCGACCTGATCGCATTGGCGCGCTTTTTGAAGGACCGCACCTTCTGCACCTGGTTCGAGGCGGTCAAGGCGATGATCCCCTACGGCGCGCAGTACCAGCCGGCCAAAGAAAACGGCCGCTGGGTGGTGCGCAGCAAGCTCTCCCGCACCGAGGAGACGGTCTACACGCTGGCGGGGGAGCTGCCCCAAAAGCCCAGGCCCGGCCCCAAGCAGCTGGCGGCGGTGGCCGCCCTGCAAAACGGCCCGCGCAGCAAACGGGAGCTGAACGAACAGGGCGTTTCGGACGCCACGTTAAAGACTTTGTGCGCCAAAGGCGTGCTGGCGGCCGGACGGCGGGACAAACCCATCGACCTGTTTGCCGCCATCCCCTTTGACCCCCGCCCGCTGGAGCTCTCGCCGGAGCAGCAGGCGGCTTACCGCGCGCTGGAGGGGGACCTTCTCTCCGGCCAGGCAAAGGCGGCGCTGCTTTACGGCGTCACCGGCAGCGGCAAGACGGCGGTGTTTCTCAAGCTGATCGAAAAGACGCTGGAACTGGGCCGCAAGGCGCTGGTGCTGGTGCCGGAGATCAGCCTGACCCCCCAGATGATCCGCCGCCTGAAAGAGACCTTCGGCAGTCGGCTGGCGGTGCAGCACTCGGCCCTCAACAACACCGAGCGCCTTTTGCAGTGGCGGATGATCCAGTCCGGCCGGGCGGACATTGTGGTGGGCACCCGCAGCGCGGTGTTTGCCCCGCTGCAAAACATCGGCCTGATCCTGATCGACGAGGAGCAGGAGCACACCTACCAGAGCGAATCTGCGCCCCGCTACTCGGCCCACGATGTGGCCCGCAAGCGCGCCGCCGCCGAGAACGCCCTGCTGGTGCTTGCCTCCGCCACCCCCCGCACCGAGACTTACCATGCCGCCAAAGCCGGCCGCCTGCGGCTGGTCACCCTCAGCCGGCGGTACGGCGGCCGTCCGCTGCCCGCGGTGGATTTCATCGACATGCGGGCGGAGCTGGCCGCCGGCAACCCGCGGGAGGTCAGCGCCCGCCTGGTGCAGGAGCTGCAGGCCAACCTGCAAAACGGCCAGCAGAGCATTTTGCTGCTCAACCGCCGCGGCTACCGCACGGTGGGCATGTGCACCGCCTGCGGCCATGTGCTCCAGTGCCCCAACTGCAGCGTGCCCATGGTCTACCACAAGCCCCAGCAGGCGCTGATGTGCCACCACTGCGGCCACACCGTGCAGCCGGTGCCCCAGACCTGCCCCGAATGCGGCGGCAAAATGGTCTACAGCGGCTTTGGCACCCAGCGGGTGGAGGAGGAGCTGGCCGGGCTTTTGCCCGGCGCGCGCATCCTGCGCATGGACCAGGACTCCACCATGCAGAAAAATTCCCACGAGCGGATGCTGGCCCGGTTTGCGGCGGGGGAGTACGATATCCTGCTGGGCACCCAGATGGTGGCCAAGGGGCTGGATTTTGCCAAGGTCACGCTGGTGGGGGTGCTGGGCATCGACTCGATGCTGTTCGGCCAGGGCTTCCGCGCCTACGAGAATGTGTTCAGCCTGGTCACCCAGGTGGTGGGCCGCTGCGGCCGCGCCGACCTGCCCGGCCGCGCCCTGGTCCAGACCGCTGTGCCCGGCCACCCGGTATTGCAGCTGGCCGCCAAACAGGATTACCCGGCCTTTTACGCCCAGGAGATCGCCTTCCGCAAGTTTGGCCTTTACCCGCCGTTCTGCGCCTTCTGCGTGGCGGGCTTTACCGGCAAACAGGAGGGTGCGGTCGCCCAGGCGGCCTTTGCCTTTGGCCGGCTGCTGGCGGGGCTGGCGGCCAAACACCCGGACATCCCGCTGCGGCTGCTGGGCCCCGCCCCCATGAACATCAGCATGCTCAACGGCAAATACCGCTACAAGCTGACCATCAAGTGCCGCAACGACTCCGCCTTCCGCAGCCTGATGCGCGCCGCGCTGGACGCCTACGCCAGGGACAAATGGCCGGCCAAGGTGTCGGTGGTGCTGGACTTCAACTCGGACGGCGACCTGTGACCCCCCGCCGCGCCCCGGCGGCGCGCCTGCACCCTGATTTTGGCAGAGCGCCCGCACCATTGCGGGCGGAACCAATGTTGAACACCCACCCGATCACCCAACCGACCACCCAAAAGAAAAGGAGCTGAAACAAGATGGCGCTGAAAATCGCCCGCATGATCGCCCTGATCGCGCTGGTTATCTCGCTGTTTGTCACGGTGGATTACGGCATCAATCTGGTCAACTCCCTTGTACCGGAACTGCAGACGGACGGCATCGGTTACCGGAGCGTGCTGCAAAGCCTGTTCGGCATGCTGGACGGGCCTTTCCCCGAGGCGGGGACCCGCGCCGGTTTCCTTGACGCATTTGCCACCGCCGCCTGGGTCAGTTTCGGCATCTTTGCGGTCAACGCCGTGCTGGCGGTCTTTGCCTGGCTGAGCCGGGACTGAGCCGGCCTCCCGCAGCAGCCGCCAAAGCAGATTCGGATTTGAAATACCCGCAAACTACCCGCAGCAACCATTTACACGATTTCCAATGGAGGTAATTTACCATGGCACTTCGCACCATTGTCCAGGACGGCGACCCGATCCTGAAAAAAGTCTGCCGCCCCGTCACCAAGTTCGACGACCGGCTGGCCACCTTGCTGGACGATATGAAAGAGACGCTGCTGGACGCCAACGGCCTGGGCCTGGCCGGCCCGCAGGTGGGCTATATGCGCCGGCTGTTCATCTGCCTGGATGACCGGGATATGCCGGAGGAAGTCCCCGCCAACTACGAGTACAAGTTCATCGAGTTCATCAACCCCGAAATTCTGGAACTCAGCGACGAAAAGGTGGAGCTGTACGAGGGCTGCCTGTCCTTCCCCGGCCACAACGGCGCCATCGCCCGCTCCAAGCACGTCAAGGTCAAGGCCCAGGACCGCCACGGCGAGTGGTTCACCATGGAGGCCGACGATATGCTGGCCCGCTGCATCCAGCACGAGAACAACCATCTGGACGGCATCACCATCATGGACCTGGCCACCCATTTTTACGAGGACGACTATCCCGACGAGGAGTGATCTCCGCCCGCAGCGGGCAAACGCCGGGGCATTGTGCCCCGCTTTGCTTTGCCCTTTTATCACTGACCATAAACCGGAGGGGATTCCAACCTTGAAGATCCTGTTCATGGGCACGCCGGACATCGCGGCCCAAAGCCTTGCCGCCCTGATCGACGCAGGCCACGAGATCTGCGCCGTCTACACCCGTGCCGACAAGCCCGTCGGCCGCAAGCAGGTGCTTACCGCGCCGCCGGTCAAACAGCTGGCGGTGCGCCACGGCATCCCGGTCTACCAGCCCGCCACCCTGCGGGACGGCCGGGCGGAAGAAGTGTTCCGCACCCTGGCGCCCGACCTGGTGGTGGTGGTGGCCTACGGCCGCATCCTGCCGCCGGAGCTTTTGCACATTGCCCGGCTGGGGTGCATCAACCTGCATGTCTCGCTGCTGCCCAAATACCGCGGCTCGGCGCCCATCCAGTGGGCGGTCATCCACGGCGACGCCGAGACCGGCGTCACCATCATGCAGCTGGACGAGGGCTGCGACACCGGCGATATCCTGATGGTGGAGAAAGTCCCCATCGGCCCGGAGGAGACCTCCGGCGAACTGTTCGACCGGGTGGCGGCCATCGGCGCAAAAACGCTGGTGCGGGCCGTCGCCCTGCTGGACGAGGGCAAGCTTGCCCCCCAAAAGCAGGACGACAGCCAGGCAACCCAGGCGCCCATGCTCAAAAAAGAGATGGCGCGCTTTGCCTTTGACCAGCCCGCCGCCGCGCTTCACGATCTGATCCGGGGCATGAACCCCTGGCCGGTGGCGTTCTTTGAGTACGGCGGCAAAAAAGTAAAGGTGCTTGCCAGCCGCACGGCGGAAAATCCAAGCGGCGCCCCGGCAGGCGCCGTGCTTGCCACAAAGCCGCTGACCATCGCCTGCGCAGACGGCGCTTTGCAGCTTTTGCAGGTCACGCCGGAGGGCGGCAAGCCGATGGACGGCACCGCCTGGGCCGCCGGCCGCCGCCTGAAAGCGGGGGACAGCCTGTGACCCCGCGCGCCCTGGCCGTCCGCGCCCTGATGCACCAGGAGCAGAACGGCTACGCCAACCTGGTGCTGGATGCAGAACTGAAAAAGTGCGACCCGCCGCTGGACCCCCGCGATGCCGCTTTTGCCGCCCGCATTTTTTTCACGGCGGTGGAGCGCCAGCGGCTGCTGGATCTCTGCCTGGCGCAGTTTCTCCGCAAGCCGGTGGCAAAGCTGGACGCGCCCGTCCGCGCCATTCTGCGCGCCGGGCTGGCTCAGGCAAAATTTCTGGATGTGCCGGTATCCGCCGCCGTCAACGAGTCGGTCAAGCTGACCAGGGCTTTTGGCAAGTCCAGCGCGGCCGGCATGGTCAACGCGGTGCTGCGCCGGGCGGTGGAGTTTGCGCCGGAGCCTTCCGCCTTTGCCGGCCCGGTGCAGCGGCTGGCCGTTTTGTACAGCCTGTCCGACCCGGTGGCGGAGCTTTTGCATCAGAGCTACGGCGACAGGGCGTTTGCCATCGCGCAGGCGTTTTATGATAGCGCCGGACGCAATGTCACCGCCATCCGCGTCAATACGCTGCGCATCGGCGACGCGGAGCTGGCGTCGCTGCTGACCGCCGCGGGCTGCCGGGTGAAGCCGGGCCCCTGGCCCCACTGCCTGCTGGTGCGGTTTGCGGGTTCGCCCGCCGCCACCGAGGCGTTCCGCCAGGGGCTTTACCATGTGCAGGGGCTTGCGTCCCAGTTTGCGGCCGACTGCGTGGACGCCCGCCCCGGCCAGCGGGTGCTGGACCTGTGCGCCGCCCCCGGCGGCAAAAGCCTGACCCTTGCCTATGCCATGGGCAACGCCGGCGCGCTTGTCAGCTGCGACGTGGTGCAAAGCCGCCTGCCGCTGATCGAGTCCGCCTTCCGCCGCTGCGGCGTTACCTGCGGCAGGGTGCTGGCAAACGACGCCTCGTGCCAAAACCCGGCGCTGGGGCAGTTTGACCGCATCCTCTGCGACGTGCCCTGCAGCGGGCTGGGGGTCATCGGCAAAAAGCCGGATGTGCGCTACAAGACGCTGGAAGGCCTGCCGGAACTGGCGGCCCTGCAGCAGCGCATCCTGCGCAGCGCCGCCGCCAGCCTTGCGCCGGGCGGGCGGCTGGTCTATTCCACCTGCACGCTCAACCCCCAGGAAAACGAGGATCAGATCCGTGCGTTCTGCCGCGATTACCCGCAGTTTGCCGTCCTGCCGCCCGCATCCGCGCCGGAAGGCGCGGCGGATACCGGCTTCGGCACGCTGCTTTTGCCCGACCGCACCGGCACCGACGGTTTTTTTGCTGCAATTTTGGTACGCAGACCGGTAAAATGATTGCAAATTTCTGAAATTTTGAAGGAAGTTAACAATTCCTTCCAGAAATGTACTATAATAGAATGACGGAAAAATGCCCGGACTATGACGGGAAAGGAGAGCGCCAGCCATGACCCCCACCACACAGCAACCCCGGCCGGTCTGCCTGTCGTCCATGACGCAGGACAGGCTGGCGGAGTATATCGCCTCGCTGGGGCAGCCGGCCTTCCGCGCCAAGCAGATTTACAAGTGGCTGCACCAGAAACTCGTCACCGACTTTTCCGCCATGACCGACCAGCCCAAAGCACTGATCGAGCAGCTGCAACAGACCTGCATCATCGCTTCGCCGTCCATCCGGCGCAAACAGTGTTCCAAAGACGGCACGGTCAAGTATCTTTTGCAGCTGGCCGACGGCAACTGCATTGAGACGGTGCTCATGCGCTACCATTACGGCAACTCGGTCTGCGTGTCCACCCAGGTGGGCTGCGCCATGGGCTGCCGGTTCTGCGCCTCCACCCAGGCGGGCCGCGTCCGCGACCTGACGGCGGGGGAGATCGCTTCCGAAATTTATACCGTCCAGCGGGACACCGGCGAGCGGGTCTCCCACATCGTGCTGATGGGCATCGGCGAGCCGCTGCACAACTTCAATAACGTCATGGACTTTCTGGAGATCATCTCCAGCCCCGGCGGCCTCAACATCGGCATGCGCAACATCAGCCTGTCCACCTGCGGCCTGGTGCCCAAGATCGACGAGCTTGCCAAGCGCAAACTGCAGCTGACGCTTTCCATCTCGCTGCACGCGCCCAACAACAAAATGCGCAGCAGCATGATGCCGGTCAACGACGCCTACCCGCTGGAGCAGCTGATCCCCGCCTGCCGCCGCTACCAGCAGGCCACCGGGCGGAGGATCAGTTTTGAGTATTCGATGGTGCGCGGCGTCAACGATTCGCCCGAGACCGCCCGCGAACTTGCCCACCTGATCCGCGGTATGGGCGCCCACGTCAACCTGATCCCCATCAACCCCGTCGACGGCAGCCCCTATTCCGCCACTGACGACAAAAACATCCGCCGTTTCCGCGATCTGCTGGAGCAGCTGGGCGTCAACGCCACCGTGCGCCGCCGCCTGGGCGCCGACATCAGCGCGGCCTGCGGCCAGCTCCGGCGCGAGGATGCCCGGCAAAGTTCAGCCATGGAAAGGAACGACCCCACATGAAACTTGCGGCGCTCACAGATATCGGCAGCTGCCGGCAGGAAAACCAGGACAACTACTGCGGCCAGCAGCTGCCCGACGGTTCCGGCTGGGGCATCGTATGCGACGGCATGGGCGGCGCCAACGGCGGGCGCGCGGCGGCCAAGATCGCCACCGATACCATGCTGCAGTATTTTTCCCGCCAGCTCAAAACACTGCGCCATGGCGAGGAAAAGCAGTTCATCATGCACGGATTTGACATTACCAACCGCGCGGTTTATGATAAAGCTACCTCGGACCCGGAGATGCTCGGCATGGGCACCACCGGCGTCTGTGCGTATCTGTTCGGCGATATGGCGCACATCGTCCATGCGGGCGACAGCCGCGCCTACCTGTGCCGGGGCGGCAGCATCCGCCAGCTGACCCGTGACCACTCGATGGTGCAGCAGCTGGTGGACAGCGGCCAGATCACCCGCGAGCAGGCTGCCGCGCATCCGCAGAAAAACCTTATCACACGGGCGCTGGGGGTTTCGGCCAACATCGTGCCCGAATACAACCGCTGCGAGGTCCAGCCCGGCGACGTGCTGCTGCTTTGCACAGACGGCCTGACCAACATGGTCCCGGACGAGGAGATCGCCCTGATCTTGCAGGAAACCACATTTTTCGACGCGCCGCGCATCCTGGTGGACCGCGCCATCAAGGGCGGCGGGCAGGACAACATCACGGTCCTTTTGATGGGCGTGGAAGTAACGGAGGGGACAAATGGATAATCTGATCGGCAAAAAGCTGGATGGCCGCTATCTGATCGAGAGCCTGATCGGCGTGGGCGGCATGGCCAACGTCTACCGCGGCAAGGATACCCAGACCGGCAACGCCGTGGCTGTCAAGGTCCTGAAAGAGGAATTGATGGACAACGAGGAACTGGTCCGCCGCTTCAAAAACGAGTCCAAGGCCATTTCCATCCTCAGCCATCCCAACATTGTCAAGGTGTACGACGTTTCTGTGTCGGACAGGATGCAGTACATCGTCATGGAATATATCGACGGCATCACGCTGAAAGAGTACCTCAAGCAGCGCGGCGGCGCCCTGACCTGGAAAGAGACGGTGCACTTTGCCACCCAGATCCTGGCGGCGCTGGAGCATGCCCACGCCAAGGGCATCGTCCACCGGGACGTCAAGCCCCAGAACATCATGCTGCTGGCCGACGGTTCCATCAAGATGATGGATTTCGGCATTGCCCGGTTCTCCCGCGCGCAGAGCCAGACCGTCAGCGACAAGGCCATCGGCTCGGTGCATTATATCAGCCCCGAACAGGCCAAGGGCGACAAGACCGACGCCCGCACCGATATCTACTCGGTGGGCGTCATGCTGTACGAGATGCTCAGCGGCCAGCTGCCCTTCGACGGCACCGGCGCGGTCTCCATCGCCATCATGCAGATCTCCGAGAAGCCCCGCCCCCTGGCCGAGGTTGCCCCCAATGTGCCGGAGGGCCTGCGCCAGATCACCGAAAAGGCCATGAGCAAGGAGCCGGATGACCGCTACCAGTCCGCCCGCGAAATGCTGGACGCCATTACCGAGTTCAAGCACAACCCTTCCATCAAATTTGAGTATGAGTATATGACTACCGACGCACCTGCCAGGACTATCAACAAGATCGTCAACGACAACAAGCCCCGCGCCGCCGTGCGCACCGCCGACGCCCGCCGGGCCGGCCAGGGCACCAACCACGGCAAAAACGGCAAGAGCCGCAAAAAGAAACGGGACAAGCCGTTCTCGGTGGTGCCCATCTTCTTCGGCATGGCGGTGGCCTTTGTCATCGGCGCCTTTATCCTGGTCTACCTGATTTTTGCCAACTCCACCAACCCCCTGTTCTCCAACCGGGCCGACGTGCAGCTGATCGACTTTGTCAACATGACCGAGAGCGAGTTCCGCGCCTCGGACTACTACACCCAGCTGTCCCCCAAATGGCAGTACGAGTACAACTCCCAGTACGAGGAAGGGGTCATTTACCAGCAGAATCCGCGCGCCGGGCGCATCGTCAAGGAGGGCCAGGCCGTCACGCTGTATGTCAGCATGGGGCCCCTTTGGGTCACCATTCCGGACACCATCATTGGTATGGATAAGGACGAGGCGGAGCAGGCCATCAAGGATATGGGGGTCAACAACGTCGTCAGCAGCTTTGTCATTGACGACAGCGTGACCTCCGGCACGGTGGTGCGCACCGACCCGGCGGCGGGCCAGCAGGTGGAAGGTGACGCCACCGTTACCTTGTATATCGCCCAGGCCAGCATCGACACCACCGTGGAGCTGGTCTCGGTGGAGGGATTGCAGGTGGAGGAAGCCCGCGCCCGCCTGACCCGCCTGAACGTGACGCCTTCGGTGGAGGAGATCCCCAGCGACCAGCCTGCCGGCACGGTGCTTTCCATGTCGCCGGCCGGCGGCAGCACGGTGCGCATCGGCTCCACCGTGCGCCTGACCGTCTCCAGCGGCGTGCCTGAGACACCGGTAACAACAAACGACGGCGTTCTGAACGGCGATCCCAACACCATTGTCAAAAGATGGTCCGAGGACCTGGGCGACGGCAACTGGGAGGACCGTTACCAGACCGGCGACGGCAGCGTTTACCGCTCTGACGGCACCTTCCTGTACAAAGAAGGATGACCGGCTATATCACCAAGGGCGTGGGCGGCTTTTACTATGTCCGCACCGACGCCGGCGTGCAGGAGTGCCGCGCCCGCGGCATCTTCCGCAAGCGGGGCGTCACGCCGGTGGCAGGGGATAACGTCACCCTCAACGCCGAAGGCAATATGATCGACGACATCGCCCCCCGCAAAAACGTGTTTGTGCGCCCGCCGGTGGCCAACCTGGACGTGCTGTTCATCGTGGCCAGCACCACCCAGCCGGTGCCCAGCACCCTGGTGCTGGACAAGCTGGCGGCCGCCGCCCTGTACCAGAACGTCCAGCCGGTTTTGGTGTTTACCAAGACCGACCTGTCCGCTGCCGATATGCTGGCGGCGGATTACGCCCAAAGCGGCCTGCCGCTGGTGTTTGTGCATTATGACACCGGCGAGGGGCTGGACGAGCTGCGCGGCTGGATCCGGGGCAGGCTGTGCGCGTTCTGCGGCAACTCCGGCGTGGGCAAATCCACGCTGCTCAACACCATTGCGCCCCAGCTCCACCGCGAAACCGGCGAGATCAGCCGCAAGCTGGGCCGCGGCCGCCATACCACCCGCGAGACCGAGATCTTTGAGGTCTGCGGCGGCCGCATCGCCGACACCGCCGGTTTTGCCAGCCTGGAGACCCAGCGCCTGTGCCATATCCCCAAAGAGGAGCTGGAACAGGTGTTCCCGGAGTTTGCGCCCTACCGGGAGCAGTGCCGCTTTATCGGCTGCTCCCACCGGTCCGAAACAGGCTGCGCCGTCCGTGCGGCTTTGGAAGAGGGCAAAATTTCCCCCACCCGCTATGCCAGCTACCTTGCCATGTACGAGGAAGCCGCCCAGGTCAAAGAGTGGGAGACAAAAAAGGGACCCAGATAGGACCCCAAGATCCGCCGCCATCGGCGGGGACACACGCCGGGGCGGATGGATGCATCCGCCCCGGCGCTGCGTCCCGGTATCCAAATCAAACTTTTGCGGAGGCCCGCCATGACAAAACCCGTTACCCGCGCGGTGATCCTTTCGGCCGGCCCGGTCACGCCGGCGGTGCGCCGGTATATCCGCCCCGGCGACTGCATCGTTGCCTGCGACGCCGGCTACCGCCATGCCGAACGCCTGGGCGTGCAGCCCGATTTGATCGTGGGCGATTTCGACTCGGCCCCGCGCCCGCCCCAGACCGGCCATACCATCGTGCTGCCCCATGTCAAGGACGATACCGACACCCACTACGCCGCCCGCTGGCTGCTGGAACACGGCGCCCGGACCGTCACCATGCTGGGGGCGCTGGGCGGCGCCCGGATGGAACACACCCTGGCCAACATCGCCACCGGGCTGTTTTTGGCCAAAAACGGCGTCTGCGTCACCCTGGCCGGCGACCGCAGCGAGCTGCACTACCTGCTGCCCGGCCGCCCGCTGACGCTGGCAAAAGGGGACTGGATGTATCTTTCGGTGTTCCCGCTGGACGGCCCGCTGACCGGCGTTGACCTGGCGGGGGTGTTTTACCCGCTCTGCGCCGCCACGCTTACGCCGGATTTTCCGCTGGGCGTCAGCAACGAGTTCACCGCCCCGCAGGCGCACCTGGCCTGCACCGGCGGCAGCGGCCTGGTTGTGCTGACCCGCGCCGACAGCGGGGCATGACCGCCCGGCAGTGACGCATCGCCCGCCCGCGGCATACAATGGCATACACGGTCAAACAGGGAGGTGTGTGCCATGCAAATCGTCGTCGTCAAATGCCCCAAGGCGCTCAGCTGGCTGCTGCGGGCCGTATTCAAAGTAAAATAAGCCGTATACACAAATCCCCGGCACTGCCCCGCAGCAGGCCGGGCTGTTTTTTTTGCCCTGCATGACCCGTGCATCCAAGGCATCCCGCGCAACTTTCCCCGGCGCGGGATGCCTATTTTGTTTTGTGCCCGCATATAGATGCACAAGAAAGCGTGGAAGGCGGGCGGCAGAAAACGCAAGGTGCCCAACCCTGCACGGCTCTGCGCTTTGGCACATTACAGACCCGCAGAAAGGGGCATGCACACTATGGAATTGAAGGTGTTCAAAGACACCGTCGCCGCCTACGGCGGCCGGTGGGAGACAAGGCTGGAGCTGCCGGTGGAGACCGAGCTCCTGATCCCGGATTATCTGCCGGCGGTGTTCAAGATCGTCAAATGCCTGGTGGAGCCGGTGCTTTTGCAGAACCACACCGCCGCCGCCAAATGGCAGGGGGAAGGCTACCTGCGCTGCACCGTCTACTACCAGTCGGACGAGGCCGGCGCACAGCTGTACCGCATCGAGCAGAAATTCCCGTTTGAAAAGACCGCCGACCTGCCCGAAGGCCGCTACGAGACAGGCCCTGCCGCCGTTTCCGGCGAGCTGGAATACGTCAACTGCCGCGCCATCAGCGAGCACCGCATCGACCTGCGGGGCGCCTACGCGCTGTGCGTGGCGGTACAGATGGTGGACCAGCTGGAGCTGGTCACCTCGCTGGCGGACTGCGGCATCGAGCAGCGCACCCGCGTGCTGAACGGCAGGGCCTGCGCGGCGGTGGAGGAAAAGACCTTCACGGCCGAAAGCCGCATCCCGCTGCCCGCTGGCGACGCGGTGGTGCTGGACATTTCCGGCGTGTTCCTGCCGGAAGCCGCCACCGTCCTGACCGGGCAGGTCAACTGCCAGGGAACGCTGCGCATCCAGGCTGCCTTCCGGCCCGCCAGCGTTGAGGAGATCACCGCCCGCCAGGTGGAACTCCCCGTGCGCCAGACTCTGGACCTGGCCGCCGCGGCGGAAGGGGATGAGTGCCTGTTCTGGGGCGAGGTGCTGGGCAGCACGCTGGAAGCCGGCGACGGCGATCCCACATTGACCGTTACATGGAAGCTGCACGCCGAACTGTGGCGGGATGTGCAGTATACCGCCGTGGCCGACGCCTATTCCACCCTCTGCCAGACCGAAACGGACGCGGCGCCCTGCCGCCTGCTGACCGACGCCGGCCCGCTGCCCGCGGCGGTGCAGGCCGAGATCAGCGACGATCTGCCCGACCCGGATGCCGAGGTCACCGGCTGTTTTGTCACGCTGGGGGCGCTGGCAGCCATGCCCGGCGAGCAGGAGCACACCGTTGTGTTTGCGGGCAAGGGCACGGCCCATGTGCTCTGCGCCGATCCCCGCGGTGAGCTGACCTGCTACGACAAGGCGTTTGTCTGGCAGCTGCCGCAAAGCTGGCCCGGCGCGCCCGCCGACTACTGCCTGCGCGCCCACGGGGCGGTGGGCAAGGTGACCTCTGCCAAAGCCGGCGGCCGCCTGCGGGTGGAGGTCGAGGTGAATGTGAACGGCCGGCTGTTTGCCGTGCAGGCGTCGCCGGCATTGCGTGAGGTGACCCTGGGCGAGGAGTTTGCCGACAAAGCCGACGGCCCGGCGCTTTATCTTTACTACGCATCCCAGGGCGAACGCATTTTTGACATTGCCAAACGCTACCATGCCCGCGCCAGGGACCTGGCCGCGGCCAACCATCTGGAGCCGGAGCCCGGCGTCGCCGTGCAGGAAATGACCACAGAGAAAACCTGCCTGCTGATCCCGGCGGCACTGTGAAAGGGGGACCCAAAGTGACGCAGGAACAAATTTACCAGAACATTGCCCAGCGCACCGGCGGCGATATCTATATCGGCGTGGTGGGACCGGTGCGCACCGGAAAAAGCACCCTGATCAAACGGTTTGCCGAGCTGATGCTTTTGCCCCACATCAAAAACGACGCCCAGCGGGCGCGCGCCACCGACGAGCTGCCCCAGTCGGCGGCCGGCCGCACCATTATGACCACCGAGCCGAAATTTATCCCCGAAAAGGCGGTGGAGGTGGAGCTTTCGGGCGGGGGCAGTTTCCGCGCCCGGCTGGTGGACTGCGTGGGCTATATGGTGGACGGGGCCCTCGGCCACGAGGAGAACAATGCCCCGCGCCTGGTCAAAAGCCCCTGGTTCGACAACGCCGTGCCCTTTGACCTGGCCGCCGAGACCGGCACCCGCAAGGTCATCCGGGAGCATGCCACCGTGGGCCTGGTGGTCACCACCGACGGCAGCATCGCCGAGATCCCGCGGGAACGCTATCTGGATGCCGAGCAGCGCATCATCGCCGAGCTGGACGACATCGGCAAGCCGTACCTGATCCTGCTCAACTGTGTGGACCCGGACAGCGAAGCCAGCCGCAGCCTGGCCGCCGGCCTGGAGCGGGACTACGGCCGCCCGGTCATCCCGGTCAACTGCACCCAGCTCACCGCCGAAAAACTGGACGCCATCTTGAAACAGCTGCTTTACGAGTTCCCGGTGCAGGAGATCGCCGTCAACATGCCTGCCTGGGTCACCATGCTGGAGCCGGGCCACTGGCTGCAAAGCTCGGTCTACGGCGCCCTGCAGCAGTATGCCGCGGGCATCCAGCGCATGCGGGACGTGGCCGGGCAGACGCCGGCCATCGACTGCGAGTACCTGACCGGCGCCAGCCTCTGCGGCATGGACCTGGCCACCGGCAGCGTGCGCATCACGCTGCGCATCGCGCCGGATATCTTCTATAAGATCCTGGGCGAGCAGACCGGGCTGGACATTGTGGACGAAGCGACGCTTCTGCCCTGCGTGGTCAGCCTGGCGCGGGCCAAGCGTGCCTACGACAAGATCAAGGGCGCGCTGGACCAGGTGGAGGCCACCGGCTACGGCATCGTCATGCCGGACATCGACGAGCTGGCGCTGGAGGAACCGGAGATCGTGCGCCAGGGCGGGCAGTACGGGGTGCGGCTGTCGGCCAGCGCGCCGTCGCTGCACATCATGCGGGCCACCATCCACACCGAGATCTCGCCCAGCGTGGGCAGCGAGCAGCAGGGCGAGGAGCTGATCAAAAGCATCCTGCAGGATTTCGAGAGCGACCCCGGCAAGCTGTGGAACACCAATATTTTTGGCAAAAGCCTGAACGAGCTGGTCAACGAGGGGGTGCAGGCCAAGCTGCTGCACATGCCCCAGGAAGCCCGCAGCCGCCTGCAGGTCACGCTGGAGCGCATCATCAACGACGGCTGTGACGGCCTGATCTGCATTCTTTTGTAAAAGGGGAGGGCACTGCCATGCGCGAACATGCACAAAATCGGCAGCGCCGTGCCCGCCAGGCGGAACTGGCAGAGCTGGCCGACGCCCTTGCCGAAAACGAGCGCCGCTTTGCCTACGCCGAGGACGCCCTTGCCATTGAACAGCTGGTCTACGAACGTGCGGCGCTGATGTGCCATTACCGCGCCCTGCTGCGGGATGTGCGGGGAGGTGAGGGCCCATGCCCCTCTGGCTGACGGCGGCGGGGGCGGTGTGCATCCTGGTGGTGGCCCGCTGCGCCGCCCGGCAAAAGCACGCGCTGGCGGCGGTGCTGGGCGGTGCGCTGTGCGGTGTTGCGGCGCTGGCCGTAGTGGCGCTTCTGGCGCCCTACACCGGCGTTGCGCTGCCCCTTAACCGGTTTACCGGCTTTGCGGCCGCCGTGCTGGGCCTGCCCGGCGTGGTGGGGGTGCTGCTTTTGCAGCTGATGCTGTAACGCCGAGCCCGGCAAACCGCCGTTCCATGCAAAAAAATCACGTACAGACAAAAGCAGCTGCCCGGACGCGCCAACAGGCGTCCGGGCAGCTGCTTGTTCAGGCGGACAGCTTCTTTTTATATTCGGTGCCCCACTGCGCCATGGCGTCCAGGATGGGGCGCATCGATTCGCCCAGCGGGCTCAGCGCGTACTCCACGCGGGGCGGCACTTCGGGATAGACGGTGCGGGTGATGATGCCGTCTTCCTCCATGGCGCGCAGGCTGTCGGTCAGCACCTTTTGGCTGATGCCCTCCAGGTCGCGGCGCAACTCGTTGAAGCGCCAGGGACGCTGGAGCAGGTTGCGCAAAATCAGCAGCTTCCACTTGCTGCCGATCAGCTGCACGGTGGTGGCTACGGGGCAGGCGGGCAGTTCCTCTTTGGTCAGCATAGGGGCACCTCCAATAGTTCCAATAGTTTAAAATAGAATGTTGCACTTAAATATTAGTGCAGCATCCCCAAAATGTCAAGCCGGGGTCACCAAAAGGTGACTAAGTAATAGATTTGTGCGTACTTTTTTCTCCGCCGCACCGGCGCTACAATATAGCTGCAGGCAGGGAAACACCACCGCCTGCATTCCGCAAACCGGGCCGGCGCCCGTCCGGCCCCAACCCCAAAGGAGGTCATTTGTATGGCACTTTCCAACCTGTTCGGATGGCGTGGCAATGCGCAGACATCCCCTGCTGCGGCCTGCGGCTCCGCTTGCGGCGCTGCCGATAAGCCCGCCCAGACCCCCGCGGCCTGTGGTTCTGCCTGCGGCGTTGCCGACAAGCCCGCCGAGGCTCCCGCCGCCTGCGGTGCGGCCGACAAGCCGGCCCAGACGCCCGCGGCCTGCGGTTCCGCTTGTGGCGCTGCTGACAAGTAAGCCTGCCGGACCTTTCCCGTTCCC
>DSLFC04102__coassemble_812_pt1 | contig 27663 bp, 20 predicted proteins | sample DSLFC04102__metabat2_high_PE_002 | metagenome-assembled genome bin DSLFC04102 | reverse complement strand
ACCATGAAACTGTTCCCCGCCATCGACCTGCGCGGCGGCAAGGCCGTGCGGCTGTATCAGGGCGATTACGACCGGATGACCGTTTATAACGACGACCCCGCCGCCCAGGCAAGGGCTTTCCGGGACGCGGGCGCAAAATACCTGCACGTCGTCGATCTGGACGGCGCCAAGGACGACGACACCGCCAACCTGCCCGCTGTGGCGGCCATCGCGGCCGTGGGCGGGCTGACCATCGAGGTGGGCGGCGGCATCCGGGACGAGGCGCGCATTCGCCGCTACCTGGACATGGGGGTGGGCCGCTGCATCCTGGGCACCATCGCAGTGCGGGACTTTGACTTCACCGCCCGCATGGCAAAGACCTACGGCGGCCGCATCGCCGTGGGCGTGGACATGAAGGACGGCCTTGTGGCCGTGGCCGGCTGGCGGGAACTTACCCCGGAGCCGGGCGTTGACTTCTGCCGCCGCCTGGCGGACGCCGGCGTGCAGGCCATCATCGCCACCGACATCAGCCGCGACGGCACCATGCAGGGCACCAATTTGGACCTGTACCGGCAGCTTTTGCAGATCCCCGGCGTCGAAATCACCGCATCCGGCGGCATCGCGGCGCTGGACGAGCTGGACGCGCTGGCCGCCATGGGCTGCCACGCGGCGATTTTGGGCAAGTCGGTCTACACCGGCGCCATCGACCTGGCCGAGGCGGTCCGCCGCTTTCCCCAGTGACGGCAAATCAGAAAGGAGCGCGCCATGATCACCAAACGCATCATCCCCTGCCTGGACGTCAAGGACGGCCGGGTGGTCAAGGGGGTCAACTTCGAGGGCCTGCGCGACCTGGCCGACCCGGTGGAGATGGCCCGCTGGTACAACGAGTCCGGCGCCGACGAGCTGGTGTTCTATGACATCACCGCCAGCGTGGAGGGCCGCACCCTGTTCACCGACATTCTGCGCCGCGTCGCCGCCGAGATCTTCATCCCGCTGACGGTGGGCGGCGGCATCCGCACGCTGGAGGACTTTGACCGGGTGCTCAAATGCGGCGCCGACAAGGTCAGCGTCAACTCCGGCGCCATCGCCGACCCTGGCATCATCTCGGCCGCCGCGCAGAAATACGGTGACCAGTGCGTGGTGCTGTCGGCCGACATCAAGCGGGTGGACGGCAGATTTATGCTGTTCGCCAAGGGCGGCCGGGAAAACACCGGCATCGACGCGCTGGACTGGCTGGAACAGGGCGTCAAAAACGGCGCAGGCGAGCTGGTGGTCAACTCCATCGACACCGACGGCGTCAAAAACGGCTTTGACCTGGAACTGCTGGACGCGGTGGCAAAGCGGTGCGCCGTGCCCATCATCGCCTCCGGCGGCGCGGGCTGCATGGAGGATTTCCTGACGCTGTTTTGCGGTCACCCCGGCGTTGACGCCGGCCTGGCCGCCAGCATCTTCCACACCCGCCAGGTGGACATCCGCGACCTGAAACGCTACCTGCGGCAAAACGGCGTCGAGATGCGCCTCTGACGCAGCGGGGGGCAAAACGGGCGGCGGGCCGGCGGCGCGCCGCTGCCGCCGGTTTCCACAAAATTTTTCCGGCACCCGTTGCAAAATGTGTGATTACAAGGTAAACTAGTAGGTATCTTATTCTTTTTTCGGGGCGCGCCCCCGCCAAAGGATAGGATGCGCTTGGATAAGGAGCAAAGCCATGCAGTACCCGGAGACCCAAAACAACCTCAAATTTGACGCAAACGGCCTGATCCCCGCCATCGTGCAGGACCATTACACCCGCGAGGTGCTGACCCTGGCCTACATGAACGCCGAAACGCTGGCGCTGACCATCGCCGAGGGCCGCACCGTCTTTTACAGCCGCAGCCGCCGGGAGATCTGGCGCAAGGGCGAGACTTCCGGCAACGTGCAGCGGGTCGTTTCCATCACCGCCGACTGTGACAGGGACGCTTTGGTGGTGGAGGTGGTCAAGGACGGCCCCGCCTGCCACACCGGCGCCGAGAGCTGCTTTTTTGACCCGGTCTATGTGTCCGAGGAATTGAAGCAGTTTACCTGGCAGGGACTGTACGACCTGATCGAGGGCCGCAAGACCGACCCCCAAGAGGGCAGCTACACCAGCTACCTGTTTGACAAGGGGCTGGAAAAGATCCTGAAAAAGGTCGGCGAGGAGAGCACCGAGGTCGTCATTGCAGGGCTGAAACAGGACAAAGCCGAGACCATCTTTGAGATCAGCGACCTGGCCTACCATGTGCTGGTTTTGATGATCGAACTGGGCATCTCGGTGGAAGATATCACAAAGGAACTGGAAAAACGGCACGTTATCGACCATAAAGTAAAGCAGGAGAGGATGCAGTAATGGCAGGCGAATACATGCTCAGCTCGGTACACGTACACTCGAAGCTGTGCGACGGCAAAAACACACTGGACGAACTGGCGGTGACCGCCTGGCACATGGGCCTCAAGACGCTGGGCTTTACCGGCCACAGCCACACCCCCTGCGACCTGGAATACTGCATGAGCCCCGTGCGCACCGCCCGCTACAAGGGCGATGTGGCCAAGCTGAAAAAGCAGTATGCCGGCAAGCTGGATATCCTGTACGGGCTGGAGTGGGACCTGTTCTCGGACGACGACCCGTCCAAATACGACTACTGGATCGGCTCCACCCATTACATCCACGGCCCCAAGACCGGCAAATACTACGAGATCGACTGGCGCGAGAGCGACCTGGCCGACTGCATCAACACCGAGTTTGACGGCGACGGCCTGGCTGCGGTGGAGGCCTACTTTGAAAATGTCAAAAAGCTGGCCGCCCTGCGCCCCACCATCCTGGGCCACTTTGACCTGATCAAAAAGATCAACGGCGGCAGCAAGTTCTTTGACGAGGACGCGCCCCGCTACCATCAGGCGGCAAGCGACGCGCTGGCCGTGGCGGCCCGCAACCGCTGCGTGCTGGAGCTCAACACCAGCGGCATTGCCCGTGGCTTCCGGCAGGATTTCTTCCCTTCGGACGCCATCTTGAAGGAGTGGCTGGCGCTCAGCGGCAACGTGGTCATCACCGCCGACGCCCACGCCGCCGACCACCTGACCTTCGGCTACGAGCAGGCCGCCGCCAAGCTGAAAGAGCTGGGCTACGACAAGGTCCAGGTGCTGGGCAAGGACGGCTTTGCGCCCTGCCAGCTGTAAAAACAAAAATATACATTTGTAAAAACAGAAAGAACCGAGCGCGCGTTGCGCTCGGTTCTTTCTGTTTCAAGTGGGGGTAGTCTGAATTCTCTTGTTACTCGGCGTTGTTGGCTGCACTGCTGTCTGATGCGGCCGATTCGGCGGCGCTTTCCGCTGCTGGTGCCGATGCATCGGAAGAAGGAAGATCGACCCAATGTATCGCGTATTCGACGCCCATTTCATCTCCAATATTGTTGATGTAGTCAGTCAAAAGAGATTTCGCGCGCTGGGTGGCTTCGGCCAGTAAGGCGGTATCATTGCGGGCGTCTGCTTCCAACTGCTCTTGAGCCTGCGCAAAGGCGGCAGTCTGGTCGGCGGCGGTTACATCAGCGGAATCTTTGTCCACGATGAAGGAATCCTCGTTCAGAGAGGAGGAGTCAACCCTGGTACTTTGCACCTCTGCGCTTGGCATCGTAATGGTCACATCGGTGCCTTCAATTGAAAAAGAGACCTGTGAAACATCGACTCCCAACCGAACAACACCGCTGTACTCGATCCAGAACTTTTTGTCCTTGCTCATCCAAAGAAAGTTTTCGGCATCTTCCTCGTAGTATTTCGCCACATTGTGATAATAACAGTCCATTGTTGCCAGTTCGCAAATGGCTTGCATCTGTGTGGTTTGCGGTTCCATCTGTGGCGCCGGCTGCGGTTGCGTGCCGCAGGCAGAACAACATACAGTCAGCAGAAGGGAACCAAGGAATATACAAAAGAACCGTTTCATTTGTGTTTATCTCTCCTTATGCAATCTTTACAATATATGTCCCATCGGCTTGCTGCACAAAAGGCTCGACCAACGCGTTTATGGTATTTTCTGCGTTCTGACGGGCCAACTCAAGGATCTGACCCTGCTGCTGACTTTCGACATTGGCGTCCGCCTCGCAGGCTTTGTATGCCTGGGAGGAAACCGTGGAGGTGTTGGCGCCGTCGTCCAGAAAGATATAATCCAGGGAAGTAATATCTACGTTAACTTCGGTCAAATGGACTTGGGGTAATGTGATGGATACGACCTTTGCATCGTCATCAATCTCTATTGTGACTTCGTTCAGGTCGATGCCGGCCTTTACTTTTGCTTTATACGACACATAGTAGTCGATTTTTTCCGGGTCATCCTCGTCGGTAACTTCGGCAATGCCATTGTATACAGAGGTGGATGTGGAAAGATCGCTGAGATTGATAATTCGCTGTAATGTGGGAACGGTAATCACTTCTGGTTGCTCCGGTTGAGAAGCGGTGATGATGCGCGGGACAGCAATTGCGCAAACAACAGCAATCACGCAGATTGCGATGGCGGAAATCCACATTGCTTTGTGGCGTGCAAACCATGTCTGCACAGCCGGTTTCTCTTTCGTTTTCAAAAGATTCCTACTCCTTTCAAAATCCCAAAATAGCCTTTCTGCGGTCATAACAGAAAATGCAAATTTCGCGCAAAAGTGGCGCTGACTTGTTCCGCAAGTTATAAGTCAGCGCCAAAGACAATGCGTTCCTGTAAGATGGCATAATTATAGCACAGATGTGAAAGGGGAAGATATCGGCAATTTTCATATTTTTTCCGAAAATCCTTGTCAAATGTGCTGTCTTGACAGCCATCTGCGACAAGTGTAGTATAAAGATACAGAGATATTCTACGGATGTAGAATGACCGCAGCGGCCGCTGCGGCCAAAATGGCGGGCAGGCGGGGCTTGCCCCCGCCGTGTGCCCGCCCCGGTCCCTTACCCTGGAGGTGATCTTGTGTCTGCTGTTGTGGATCAGATGCTTGCCTTTGCGGCGCAGGGCATCCCGCTGGGATGCGCGGCGCTGGTGCTGCTGGCGCTTGCCCGCCGCCTGCGCCGCCGGTACGGCGCGCGGTGGCTGTGCCGGCTGTGGCTGGCCCTGGCGGTGCTGTTTGTGCTGCCGCTGCGCCTGGCATTGCCTGCGGCGCCTGCCGCCCGCGTGACGCTGCCCGCCGCCTGGGCTGCGGCTGCGCCGGCAGAGACCCTGCCGAAGCCGCAGCAAGACGAGGGCGTGCTCCCTGCATCGCCCACGGTCCTGCCGGCGGAGCTGCCGGACGCTGCCCGGCCGCTTACTCCAACGGCGGACGGCGCGCCGGTACAGGCCCCCGCGGTTTCGCAGCCGGGCGGGGCGGCTGGTTCCGGCCCGCCGGCGCTGCCCTGGCTGGAAGTGCTGGCCGCCGCGTGGCTGGCCGGCGCGGCCGCGGTGGCGCTGTGGCAGGGGGCGGCCTATCTGCTTTGGCGGCGGCGCGCGGTGGGGCGGGCGGTCCCGGCAGGGCCGGGCTGGCAGCAGGCGCTGGACGACGCCCAAGCCGCCGTGCCGCTGCGCCGCCGGCCCCGTTTGCTGGCCAGCGCCGCGGTGCGCGGCCCGGTGACGGCGGGCATCCTGCGGCCGGTGCTGCTGGTGCCGCAGGCGGGCCCCGCCCCCGCGGACGCCGCCCTGATGCTGACCCACGAGCTGACCCACCTGCGCCGGCATGACCTGGCCTTCAAGCTGCTTTTGGCCGCCGCCTGCGCGCTGCACTGGTACGACCCCGCTGTCTGGCTGCTGGCCCGGCGGGCGGGGCGGGACATCGAGACCGCCTGCGACGAGCAGGTGGTGGCGGGGCAGGGCAGCGCCTTCCGCGCGGCGTACAGCGACGCACTGCTCCACGCCGCCCGCATGGGCCGCGCCCCGGCGCTGACCACCGGCTTTGCGCTGAGCCGCAGGGACTGGGCCGACCGCCTGCGCCAGCTTTGGGACCTGACCCCCAGGCGCCGGGGCCGGGCTGCGCTGGCCGGGCTGGCGATGGCCGCCCTGCTGGCCGGCGGGCTGGTGGCCTGCCAGGCCGCCGACCCGGTGGATACGCAGATGCTCCAGGCACCGGAATACCCCTGGACCACCACCTACAGCGCCGCAAGGGCGGACCTGGACGCCGCCGGCACCCCTTACACCGACGGCGGGGACACCCTGCAGCTGCAGGACGCCGCGCTGTTCGGCTGCCAAATGCAGGAGCTGCACCTGCGCTTTAATGCCCAGGGCCAGTTGTGGGGCGTGTCCGGGCTGTTCCCGGCGGAGGAACAGGACAGGGTGATCGACGCCGTCGCCGCCCTGCTGGGCGAGCCGCTGCCGGAGTTTACCTACGTAACGACCTACGACGCGCTGACCGCCTCGGCCGAGTTCCGGGCGCATCGGGAGGACCTGACCGGCAATTATGCGGCGGTCTGGGCCGGGGCCCGGACGCTGGGCGAGGCCATGACGGAGCAGCAGCGCCAGGCTTTCCGGGAAGGGCTGCGGGCGCGCTACACCGAAAGCGGCGCAGGCTTTGCCGGCCGCACCGAGACGGCCGAAACCGCCGACGGCGCCGGGACCGTCTGGTACGGCGAGGACGCGGTGGACGCCCTCCTGACCAACCCCGCGACGCTGGTGCGCTGCATTGCGGACGCGGGGGACGGGCAGGCCATGCTGACGGTGGAGCATACCCCCAACAGCCTGGATACCCTCAGCCAGCCTGCACCCACGCCGGCCCCCGACCACAGCGGCACGCAGGAGGTCTGGCCGGGGCTGATCGCCTGGAATACCTCGCTGGCGGCGGACCCGCCCGCGGCGCTGGCCGACCTGCCCTACTGGCAGATGGAAGATTACACCGTGCCGGACATCGGCCGCACCGGCTATGCCACAGCCGAGCCGGGCGGTGTGGCGCTGTACACCACGCTGGACGGCGGCGCCACCTGGCAGGAACAGCACGCCGACCTGACCCCGGTCTTTGGGCAGGAGCCCTTTGCCGTTACCAACTACCAGATGGTCAGCGACAGCACCGGCTTTCTGGTGGTGCGGCTGGGAGGGGACAGCGATACGGTGGTGGGGGACGGCAACCTGATCTACTGGACCGACGACGACTGCGCGGTGCTGCGCACCACCGACGGCGGCGCCACCTGGCAGCTGACCGGCCGCCACAGCCTGCCCGCCGATACCGAGCGCGGCGCCTGGCACCTGCAGCCGTTTTTGTGGCTGAACGAGAACGTGGGCTTTTGGGCGCCGCATACCTCCTACACCCATTTTTCGCTGTGGCGCACGCTGGACGGCGGGGTCAGCTGGCAGCCGCTGGACCTGACGGCGCTGGAAAGCCAGCTGCCTGCAAGCCGCACCGGCATCCATACCTGCAGCCTTTGGCTGGACCCGGAGACGCCCGGCTGCGTGTGGGTGCACTGTGCGCCCAACGGCAGCAACAGCCTGGAAAACGACTTTGGCATCTGCACCGCCGACTACGGCGAGACCTGGCAGCTGAGGGCATGGGACCCGCAGGTATGGGCCGTGCAGCCGTTATCCAATGGAGGTGAGGAACCGTGAAGGACACGCCCAAACGCCTGCCCGACGCCGAGCTGGAAGTGATGAAAGCCCTGTGGCAGGCCGGCGAACCCCTGACCCGCCCCGAACTGGAAGCCCGCCTGGCGCAGCACCACTGGGCCAGCACCACGCTGCTGGCGCTGCTGGCCCGGCTGGAGGCCAAAGGATATGTGGCGCGGGAAAAGCAGGGCAGGGGATACCTGTACCGGGCGGCGCTGTCCCGCAGGGACTACCTGCCGGTGGAAAGCCGCAGCGCCCTGGCCCGCCTGTTTGAGGGCAGCGCCAAAAACCTGGTCGCCGCCATGGCCGAGAGCGACGCCCTGACCGACCGGGACATCGCCGAGCTGGAGGAATACCTGGCCGAGCTGAAAGCCGGCCGCGGCGGGACGTGAGCCGCGGCAATAGACGCAAAAAAGCCCCCGGCGGGGAAGCGACTTGCTTCCCCGCCGGGGGCGGTCTGTGTGATGCTTGCGGCAAGCCCGGCGGGGCCGGGGCAAGGGGGATCACTCGATGACGATGGTGCGGTTGTCCGGCTGCTTGGGGCCCTGCTTGGGCAGGCGCACCCGCAGCACGCCGTCGTTGTAGCTGGCGCTGATCTGGCTGACCTCCACGCCGGTCACGTCAAAGCTGCGGGTGTAGGTGCCGTAGCTGCGCTCGCAGCGCAGGTAGCCGGACTTTTTGTCCTGGTCCTCAAAGTCGCTGTGGCGGGTGGCCTTGATGGTCAGCGTCTCGCCGTTCAGCGAGAGTTTGATGTCCTCTTTTTTGAAGCCGGGCAGATCGGCCTCCAGCACAAAACCGTCGCCCATGTCGCGGATGTCGGCCTTGAACTCGGTCAGCGTATTGTCGCCGAAGAAGGCGCGGTTGATATCGTCAAAATCACGGAAGGGATTGTAGTGGGGATTCATCAGGATAGCCATAGGTCATTACTCCTTTTTCAAACGGCGCAGGGCGCCGGGTCGTTTTGTTTTTGTTGATGTCCGGGGGGGCGTTCCCTCTCGACAATTTTATGATATCGCAGGTTTATGAATAAAGTGTGAATACAATGTGAATTTTTAGCACTATATTACTTAGAGTGCTAATGGTAAAAATAAACAACGATAAAACGATAAATAGAATCCAAAAATCCACGCAAATACGGAAATGCAAATTCTGGCAGATACCGCCGCAAGGGGAGCTTTCCCCTTGCGGCGGTCAGCCCGGCCCGGTTGCTTTACAGAAATGTGCCAGGGTCCGACCAAATCTTGCAATTCCTGCGCCATAGTGTTACAGTAGGATATATCGGCGCCATGCACCGGCGCCGCCCGCCCGGCATAGGATGGCGGGACGCGGCCCCCTGCCGTGCAGTGCCCGGAAGGGGATGGGGGAGTTCCCCTGCACCCTGGTTATCCCTGTAAATCAAAGGAGTTTCCCTTGCGTAAGATCACTCTGCTTGCCAAACGGCTGTACCGCGCGGTGTTCAGCCGGCTTGTCATCACCTGCCTGCTGCTGGCCAGCCAGGTCGCCTGGATGGCGTTTTTGTTCCTGCGCCTGACCGAGTATGCCCCCTGGATCAACGGCATCTGCATCGGGTTCAGCGTTATCATGTGCCTGCTGCTGATCCGCCTGGATTATATTCTGCCGGAGTTCAAGATCAGCTGGATGGCGTTGTTTATGATCATGCCGGTGCAGGGCGGTATCCTGTACCTGCTGTGGGGCAACAAGCGCCCGGCCTTCCGGCTGCGCCGCCGGCTGGAAAACGCCAGCATGCGCATCCACCCGCTGCTGCGCCAGGACCCCGCCCCGGAGGAGCAGCTGGCCCGCCAGGACGCCCGCGGCGCGCTGACCGCCCGTTACCTGAGCCGCCGGGGCCCGTATCCGGTATTTTCCAACACCCAGGTGAAATACTATCCCCTGGGCGAGGATATGTTTGCCGACATGCTGCCCGCGCTGGAAAGCGCCGAGCATTTTATTTTTATCGAGTATTTCATCATCGGCCTGGGCAAAATGTGGGACCAGATCCACGAGATCCTCAAGCGCAAGGCGGCCCAGGGCGTGGACGTGCGGGTCATCTACGACGATGTGGGCAGCGTCAGCGTGCTGCCCATCGGCTACTGGAGCAAGCTGGAGGAGGAGGGCATCCACAGCCTGCCCTTCAACCCCTTTGTGCCGGTGGTCAACCTGGTCATGAACAACCGCGACCACCGCAAGATCATGGTCATTGACGGCTACACCGCCTTTTCCGGCGGGGCCAACCTGGCCGACGAGTATATCAACCAGCTGGAGCGGTTCGGCCACTGGCGGGACACCGGCATCCGGCTGCGGGGCGACGCGGCCTGGAGCTTTACCATCATGTTCCTGGAATTCTGGAACGCCAACCGCCCCACCGACCGCGAGTTTGAGCATTTCCGCCCCGAGACCCACCGCCCCGCGCCCTTTGCCGCCGACGGCCTGGTGCAGCCCTACGCCGACAGCCCGGTGGACCGGGAGAGCGTCTCGCAGAATAGCTATCTGGAACTGATCAACCAGGCGCGGTACAGCCTGTTTATCACCACGCCCTACCTGATCCTGAACAACGAGATCCAGACCGCGCTTACCCTGGCGGCCAAGCGGGGGGTGGACGTGCGCATCTACACCCCCGGCATCCCGGACAAGAAGATCGCCTTCCAGCTGACCCGCAGCTACTTCCCGCCGCTTTTGGAGGGCGGGGTCAAGATCTTCAGCTACACGCCGGGCTTTCTGCACAGCAAGACCTGGCTGGTGGACGACCGCATTGCGGCGGTGGGGTCCATCAACCTGGATTACCGCAGCCTGTACCTGCATTTTGAGTGCAGTACCCTGCTGTACGGCTGCAGCGCGCTGAAGGACATCCGCGCCGACATGATCGAGCTGGAGTCCAAATGCCGCGCCGTGACGCTGAACGACTGCCGCACCAGCTTTTTCGGCACGCTGGTCTCCGCCGTGCTGCGCACCATGGCGCCGCTGTTCTGAGCCAAAAAAGGGGGGAACCGATGGATACGCTGTTTCAACGCGAACTTGCCTACGCCGCGCTGGGTACCGGGTTTACCTGCCTGGCCACGGTGCTGGGCGCCGCGATGGTGTTTTTCTTCCGGCGGGAACTGTCCGCCATGACCCAAAAGCTGTTCCTCGGCTTTGCGGCCGGCGTGATGGTGGCGGCCTCGGTGTGGAGCCTGCTGATCCCCGCCATGGAACAGGCCGGGCAGCAGGCCGCCCCCGGCACGCCCCGGGCGCTGGCCGTGGGGCTGCCGGTCTGCGGCGGCTTTGTGCTGGGCGCGGGCTTTCTGCTTTTGATGGACCGGCTGATGCCCCACCTGCACATCGGCAGCGACGAGCCGGAGGGCCTGCCCGCCCACCTGAAACGCACCACCATGATCGTGCTGGCGGTGACGCTGCACAACATCCCGGAGGGCATGGCGGTGGCGCTCAGCTTTTCGGTGGCGGCGGCCGACCCGGCAGAGGGCGCCTTTGCCGGGGCGGTGGCCCTGGCGTTGGGCATGGCGCTGCAAAACTTCCCGGAGGGCGCGGCGGTCTCTCTGCCGCTGAAAGCCCAGGGGGTGGGCGCCGGCAAGGCCTTTGTGTGCGGCGCGCTGTCCGGCGTGGTGGAACCGGTGTTCGGCCTGCTGACGGTGCTGATCGCCGGGCGGGTGCTGGCCGTGATGCCCTGGCTGCTGGCCTTTGCCGCCGGCGCCATGCTGTATGTGGTGGTGGAGGAGCTGATCCCCGAAGCCCGCCTGGGCGAGCACTCCAACGCCGGGACCCTCAGCGTGCTGGCGGGCTTTTTGACCATGATGATGCTGGACGTGCTCCTGGGATAAGCATGGCTTGAAAAACATACGCATGACCGAAAAATTCTACTGCCCGCAGAATCGTTCTTCTGCGGGCAGGTTGGTATGGCGCGCCCCGCCATGGTACAATACAGCCAAAGAAAGGAGGCGGCAGCCATGACACAACAGAACAGGGAAGGCAGCCAAGCGGAGGCGCTGCGCCGCATGGGCGCGCTGATCGCCGCCCGGCGCAGGGCGCTGGGCCTGACCCAGAAACAGCTGGCCGCCCGCCTGCTGGTCAGCGACAAGGCGGTAAGCAAGTGGGAGCTGGGCGGCGGCTACCCTGACCCGGCGCTGCTGGCGCCGCTGGCCGCCGCGCTGGACCTGACGGTGGACGAGCTGCTGGCCGGCCGGCAGGCGGAAACGGATAAGGTTTCCGGCCCGCTGCCGGAACAGACAACGCCGGGCAGGGAGCAGGGCACAGACCCGGCCGCCGACGTCTGGCTGCGCCGCCGGCTGGACCAGAACATGGCCTTTTGGGCACTGGCCGGCCTGCTGCTGGGCGGCGCGGGAGCATACCTGCCCTGCCTGATAAACACGCAGCTGGCATGGGCGGTCTCCGGCCTGGTGCTGGTGGCAGTGGTGGCGCTGATCCTGTGCCTGCGGCTGTGGTATCGGATGCGGTGCCAGGCACTGGGCTGCCGGCCCGCCCCCACGGCCGGCCTGGCGCTGGCCTGGCTGGCGCTGCTGGCGGCGGCGATCTGGCACCCCGGCCTGCAAAACGGCTGGGTCCGCCTGCCCTCGGATATGCAGCCGGAAGAAGTCTTTGCACCGCTGGACCTGGCGCTGACCGGCACCGGCGGCGCGCTTGGCCTGCTTTTGTGGCTGCTGCCGCTGGTGCTGCTGGCCGCCGCGGCAGGGCTGTTCCTGTATGGGGCGGGCCGCGGCGCAAACGCCGCCGACCTGCTGCCGGCCTGCATTGGCCTGCTGCTGACCTGGGCCGCCGGCGGCTATGGCGCGATGCAGACGGAAGCCGCCCTGACCGGGGCGTGGCACCTGGCCGAAAAGGTTCCCCCGGACCCCTTTGTGTCCGAATTTCTGCCGCCGGTGCTGGCCGCGGGGGCGGCCTGGCTGGCGGTGTGTGCGGTGATGGCGTGGATCTCGGCGCGGCGCGGGGGCGGCGGCTGGCGGATGCTGCCGGGGTGGGCGGCGGTGTATCTGCTCCCCGCGCTGGCGGACCTGGCCCGGATGCGCTGCGGGGTGCGCCTGCTGGAACGCCCGCCCCTGGGCATCCTGTGCAGCTGGGTGGGGGCTTACACCCCGGTGCCGGCGCTGCTTGCCGGTATTGCCGCCGCGCTCCTGTGCGCATGGCAGGCCGCCCGCCGGCCCGGCCGAAAGCCGGAGGTGCATCCGCAGGGCTGATGCCCTCCGTCTGCGCCGTGCGGCGCATCCACCTCCCCTTACAGGGGAGGCTTTATGGGCAACTGCCGCATGGGAAGGCTCCCCTGCAAGGGGAGCTGGCGGCGAAGCCGACTGAGGGGTGCATTGCCGGTTCGCGGCGGGGATACCCTGTAAAGTTTGGCAGCACCTTGCCTTGCATCCGTAGGGGACGATGCTTGTATCGTCCCGGAACCCTGCCATACCGCAAACCCCAGGCGGCGGGCGAAATCGCCCGCCCTACATTGTGGCCGGGATCGGGCGGCAGATGAACGCCCGCTGTCCGTCAAGCACGCCGGCGGGCCGATGAGATCATCGGCCCCTGCGCAGGGGCGCGCGGCGGCTTGTCATCCCCGGCGGTGCTGCATGCCTGCCTTACCTTGCAGGGCGGGCGTTCACGCCCGCCGGAAAGGTTTGCGCCGGCCCGGAAGGATATTGGCAGGGCCAGGCGCCGCACCCCTCCGTCTGCGCCGTGCGGCGCATCCACCTCCCCTTGCAGGGGAGGCTTTATGGGCAACTGTCGCATGGGAAGGCTCCCCTGTAAGGGAAGCTGGCGGCGAAGCCGACTGAGGGGTGCATTGCCGGTTCGCGGCGGGGATACCCTGTAAAGTTTGGCAGCACCTTGCCTTGCATCCGTAGGGGACGATGCTTGTATCGTCCCGGAACCCTGCCATACCGCAAACCCCAGGCGGCGGGCGAAATCGCCCGCCCTACATTGTGGCCGGGACCGGGCGGCGACAGATGAACGCCCGCTGTCCGTCAAGCACGCCGGCGGGCCGATGAAAACCATCGGCCCCTGCGCAGAGGCGCGCGGCGGCTTGTCATTCCCGGCGGTGCTGCATGCCTGGCTTACATTGTAGGGCGGGCGTTCACGCCCGCCGGAAAGGTCTGCGCCGGCCCGGAAGGATATTGGCAAGGCAGGGCGCCGCACCCCTCCGTCTGCGCCGTGCGGCGCATCCACCTCCCCTTACAGGGGAGGCTTTGCCGCCCGTTTGCCCTGCATTGCAGGGCGGCCGTGAACAGGCGGCACGTAACCGGCAGCCGTCCGCCAGGTCCGGCGCCCTGCCGGCTGAATTTAGTCTGCCGGGCCCATTCCGAATTTTGCCCGCCTGCCCAGCCCCGTGTGCTTGCCAAACCCCGGCGCACGGGGTATAATAATATGTCACAGTATCCGCAAGGGATGCTGCCATGGACTACTACCAAACACCAGAAGGGGATAGGAATATGGAAACGATGGGCAACCTGCGCCGCACCCACTACTGCGGCGAGGTCAGCATGGCGAATGTCGGCCAGGAAATGACCGTCTGCGGCTCGATCGCCCGCAGCCGTGACAAGGGCGGCATCATCTTTGCCGACCTGCGCGACACCACCGGCATCTTGCAGCTGGTCTTTGACGAGGATACCCCCAAAGACGTTTTTGCCAAGGCCGAGAGCCTGAAAAGCGAGTACGTGGTCATCTGCCGCGGCTCTCTGCGGGAGCGCGCCGCCAAGACCGACAAGATCGCCACCGGCGATGTGGAGCTGTATGTGTCCGAGCTGCGCATCCTCAGCGAGGCCCAGACCCCGCCGTTCGAGATCCGCGACGGCATCAACGTGAACGACGAGCTGCGCCTGCGCTACCGCTACCTGGACCTGCGCCGCCCCTCGGTACACGAGCCCATCGTGCTGCGCTCGAAGGTCTGCCAGGTCATCCGCAGCTATTTCTGCGACAACCACTTCTGCGAGATCGAGACCCCCACCCTCATCAAATCCACGCCGGAGGGTGCCCGCGACTATCTGGTGCCCAGCCGCCTGCAGCCGGGGCACTTTTACGCCCTGCCCCAAAGCCCCCAGCTGTACAAGCAGATCCTGATGCTGTCCGGCTTTGACCGCTACTTCCAGATCGCCCACTGCTACCGCGACGAGGACCTGCGCGCCGACCGCCAGCCTGAGTTCACCCAGGTGGACGAGGAGCTGTCCTTTGTGGACGAGAACGACATCATGACCATCAACGAGGGCCTGATCCAGCGCCTGTGGAAGGAAGTTCTGGACGTGGATGTGCAGACCCCGTTCGTCCGCATGCCCTGGGCCGAGGCCATGTCCCGCTTCGGCTCCGACAAGCCGGACACCCGCTTCGGCCTGGAGATCCAGGACGTGACCGAGGTGTTCCGCGGCACCGGGTTCAAGCCCTTCGCCGCCGTGCTGGAGGCGGGCGGCAGCATCCGCGCCATCAACGCCAAGGGCATGGCCGGCGCGCTCAGCCGCAAGAACATCGACAAGCTGGGCGAGGTGGCCAAGACTTACGGCGCCAAGGGCCTGGCTTTCAGCCGCCTGACCGCCGAGGGCACTTCCTCCAGCTTTGAAAAGTTCCTGACCGAGGAGGAGAAGGCGAACCTTTACCAGGCCCTTTGCGCCGAGACCGGCGACGTTCTGCTGCTGGTCAGCGACGCGGACTGGGTCAAGGCCTGCACCGCGCTGGGCCAGGTCCGCCTGGACATTGCCCGCAAGCACGACATGATTGACTCCAAAAAGTTCAACTTCCTGTGGGTGGTGGACTTCCCGCTGTTCGAGTACAGCGAGGAGGAGGGCCGCTGGATGGCCATGCATCACCCCTTCACGCTGCCCCGCGCGGAGGACATCGACAAGGTGGAGACCGACCCCGGCGCCTGCCATGCGGTGGCCTACGACATCGTCCTGAACGGCGTCGAGATGGGCGGCGGCTCGATGCGCATCAACGACCCGGCCCTGCAGGACCGGATGTTTCACGCCCTGGGCTTTACCGAGGAGAAGGCCCGCGAGAGCTTCGGCTTTTTGATGGACGCCTACAAATACGGCGCGCCCCCGCACGGCGGCATGGCCTACGGCCTGGACCGCATGGTCATGCTGATGCTGGGCAAGGATTCCATCCGCGACGTCATCGCCTTCCCCAAGGTGCAGAACGGCGGCGAGCCCATGTCCGGCGCGCCCGACACCGTGGACGAGCAGCAGCTGAAAGACCTCTGCATTTCGTTGAATCTCGACAAATAAATACGATCTGTATTGAATGCCGGCGGGGATGGCCTCCCAAAAAGCCTGACAAATCCTTGCCCTGCGCTTCGCAGGGGATCGTGCCTGCATCGCCCTGCAAGACTTTGCGGCCGGATGACCGTCTTGCGCCGCCCGCGCCTGACGGCTTGCGGCGGGGCCGTGCAGCCGTGGGCGGGCAGTGGCGTGCAGACGCCAGCCTGCCGCCAGGCCCGGCGTCAGGCCGATGAAAATCATCGGCCCCTAGGCAAAGGGCTGCGATACACACAGCCTGCGCAGGGGGCGTATCGCGGCCCGGAAGGACATTTGCCGGGCAACGCGCCGCACCCCTCAGTCACCTGCCGGTGACAGCTCCCCTTGTGGGGGGGCCTTCCGGGGCGGCTGCAGCCCCAGGCCCCCGCAACAGACAAGATCCGCCCGCCGCTCTCGGTTTGGAGAAGCGGCGGGCGGATCGTTTTTTCTTGGCGCTCAGTATTTGGGGCCGGATTTGGGCGCGCCGGGCTGGCTGGCCGGCGGTTCGGGCCGGGCGGCAGGGTCTGCGCCGGGCTTGTCAGCGGCATCCGGGGCGGGGACGGTGCCGGGGTTGCCGGCCGTTTCCGGGTTGGGCTGCGGCTCGGCTTTGCCTGCCGGCTGCGGGGCGGCGCCCCAGGCGCCGGGCTGGCCGGCGCGGCGGGCGGCCCGGCGGGCACGGTGCCGGCGGCCCAGCACCACGCACACCGCCACAATGGCCGCCACCAGCAAAATGGCCGGCAGCAGGTAGACGATGGTCAAAAACAGCCCTTCGATAAAGCCGGCAAAAGCCTGCCAGCCGCCAAAGAAGGCGGCGGCCAGCCGGTCGCCGAAGGTGGTGCCGGTGGGGGTCAGCTGCGCCACCTCGCTCAGATAGACGTCCACGGTGGAGTAGCTGATCTGGCTTTCCAGGCTGCGCAGCTGGGCGGTGTAGCTTTCGATCTTGTACTGCACGTCGGAAAGCTGGCTCTCGATCTCCAGCAGGTCGGCGGTGGTCTCGGCCTGGTCGGCCAGCTCGTTCAGGCGGTCCCGCTGGGCCTCCAGCGCCGTCAGCCGGGCCTCCACGTCAATGTAGTTGGCGGTCACGTCGCTGGCGCTCTCGCTCTGGTTCAGCACGCTGCCGGCCTCGCTCAGGGCGGCCAGCAGCTGGCGGTAGTTGTCCGCCGGCACCCGCACGGTGTAGCGGGCGCTGCGGTCGGCGTCCTCGGCGCTGCCCCACAGGTCGGTGGATTCCAGGTAAGCGCCGGCCTGCTCCACCGCGGCCAGGATGGCCGTCTGCGCGCCGGCAAAATCGGTGGATTCCATCTCCACGCTGGCGGTGTAGATGATCTTGCGGTCGGTGTCGGTACTGGCGGAGGGGTCCAGCAGCGCGCCGCTGCCGCCGGCCGATCCGCTGTCCTCTGTAGCGGACAGGGACATCTCCGGCGATGCGGCCGCAGTGTCGCTGCTGCCGGCGCCGCAGCCGGTCAGGCCCAGCGCCAGCGCGCCGGCCAGGGCCAGGGCGGCCAGGCGGGTGGTCAGGGTGGTTTTCATGCGTTTCACGCTCCTTTTTTGTGGCTGCCGGCGGCGCCGGCAGAGGGCCGATTTTCCTTTTCACCAGTATAACACGGAAAAAACCGGAAAAAGTTACATACCGGTGCCAAAATCGCAAAAATAAGCCGGGCGTGCCCTCTTTTTGGGTTTGGGCGGCGGTTTCGGGCCGGCCGTATGGGCGGGGGCGGGGCGGGCCATACTGTCTGTGCGGCCTGCCTGCAAAAGAAGCCCGCACACCGGCCAGGCAGGCGCGGCGCGCGGGCAGACGATCACTGCGCCTGTTTGCGGCGGCAGTCGGGGCAGAGATAATGCACGGTCAGCTGGTAGGAGCGCACCTCGGTGCCAATGGCGGCCTCCAGCTCCCGCACCAGGCCCACCACGGGGATGTCGGTCAGCTTTTGGCAGCCGTCGCAGTACAGGTGACCGTGGGGGGCGGTGGTGCGGTCGTACCGGTCGGGGCCGGCGGGCATTTCCAGCCGGGCGATCTCCCGGTCCTGCTCCATCAGTTTCAGGTTGCGGTAAACGGTGCCGCGGGCAATGCTGGGCATGCGCTGGCGCGCCAGGGCAAAGATCTCGTCGGCAGTCAGGTGCCCAGAGGTCGAGTGCAGGAGCTCCAGGATCAGGGCACGTTGTCTGGTCATGGCGAACACTCTCCTTTTAGATTGATTCTTAAATATAAGGATAGCTTATCGCCGCTGCCTTGTCAAGATTTTTGTCATCAGGAATTTCTGCACGACAAAAAACTTTTCGATTTTCTGCAAAATCCCCCTTGACTTCGCCGCCGCCATGGTGTATGATAATTTCAGACAAAATCTTAAAAATGGATTTTCTTTTCAGAGTGTGACCCCAAATCCATCCCAAAATCAGGAGGTATGCAGTATGGAACTCAAAGGCTCCAAGACCGAGAAAAACCTGTGGGAAGCTTTCGCAGGCGAAAGCCAGGCCCGCAACAAGTACACGTTCTTCGCCTCCAAGGCAAAGAAGGAAGGGTACGAGCAGATCGCGTCCCTGTTCACCGCCACCGCCGATAACGAGAAAGAGCACGCCAAGATCTGGTTCAAGCTGCTGATGGAGGGCGGCCAGATCCCCGACACGCTGACCTGCCTGAAGATGGCCGCCGCCGGCGAGAACGAGGAGCACACCTCGATGTATCCCCGCATGGCCGCCGAGGCCAAGGAGGAGGGCTTTGACGACATCGCCCGCCTGTTCTCGATGGTCGCCGACATCGAGAAGGAGCACGAGGAGCGGTACAACGCCCTGGCCGCCAACATCGAGGCCGGCCGCGTGTTTGCCCGCGAGACCGAGCAGGTCTGGCAGTGCCGCAACTGCGGGTACGTCTATATCGGCCTGCACGCGCCGGAGAAGTGCCCCGTCTGCGCCCATCCCAAAGCCTACTTTGAGCTGAAGAGCGCCAACTACTGATCCCGCGCTCCCGGCCAAAACCCAAACAGCCGCCCTTCCCCTGTCGTAGGGGAAGGGCGGCTGTTTCTCTTGCTCTGCCTGTTTGGGGTCAGGGATCGATGACGGTGGCGGTCTGGCCGATGCCCAGGCTGGCGGCGGCGATCTTTTTCCAGCTCTGGCAGCCGCAGATGCCGTCGGCAGTCAGGCCAAAGGCCCGCTGGGCGGCTTTCAGCGCCGTCTCGGTCCGGGCGCCGAAAATGCCGTCCAGGCTGCCGGTGGTGTAGCCCAGCGCGTTCAGCGCATCCTGCAGGATCAGCACATAGGTGCTGCGGTCGCCCCGGCGGCAGGTGGGGTAGCCCGCCGTGGTGCCGCTGCAGGCCGGCGTGCCGTAGCGGCGGTCAAAGTGCACCCAGGTGGGCGTCATGGACAGCGGCTCCACATAGCCCCAGGCGCCGGTGCCCACGGCGGCGTTGTAGATCCTGCGCCGGTTGGCGGCGGTGGTGCTTTGCCCCACGTCAAAGGCCACGCCGGCGTAGTGCTGGCTGGTGGTGCCGTGGCCGCCCTCCCAAATGCGCTTGAAGGCGTACCCCACCGGGATGCCCGCGCCATAGCTGCGGCGGGTCAGGTTCCAGGCCTCCATGGCCGCCACCGTCGTCCACAGCACCGTGGACTTGGACGACCCGCGGAACTCCCGCACCCGCAGCGTGGTGCCGGTGGAGTAGGGCATCGGGTCGCTCTCGGCCAGGGTGTAGGTTACCAGACGGTTGGTGTAGGCGTCGTACACAAATACCTTTGCCATTGCTCATCCCTCCTTTGGGGCGGCCTGGGCCGCGGCGTCTGCGGCGCAGTCGGCACAGCCGGCCAGGGCGGCGGCGTCCCGCAGCGCATCCCAGGTGGCGTCGTCCACAATGCCCAGCGGTACAAGGCCCGCCCGGCTTTGGAAGCCTTGCAGCGCCGTCTCGGTGTCCTGGTTCAGGCGGCCGGTCTCCGGCACAAACTGCGCCTCGATCCACACCGCGGCCAGGGCGTTCAGCCAACGCTGCAGCTGCAGTACCGCCGGCCCGGCGCTGCCCAGCATCAGCGCATGGCCGGGCCAGATGCCGTCCGGCTCCGGTCGGGCGGCCGGGGGCGCGGCGGTCAAAAGGGCCAGCGCCGCCGCGTTGAACGCCGCCCAGTCGTCGGCGTCCACCACGCCGGTCTCCGGCAGGTCAAAGGCTGCCTGAGCGCTGCGCACGCTGGCCTCCAGCGCGTCGCCGTAAACGGCGGACTGATCCTCCGGCGGGCGGATACCGTCCAGCCAGGCGGCCAGAAACTGCATGGTGCGGGACAGCCACAATACCGCCGCGCCGCTGTCGCCGGGGGAAAGGGTGGCCGGCAGCGCGGGCACCACCCGCGCCGTGGCCAGGCTGCCGCTTTCCACCAGGGCGGCGGCGTTCTGGTACAGGCTTTGCCAGGTCAGCCGGCCGATGACGCCGTCGGCGGTCAGCCCCATGCGCTGCTGCCAGGCCAGCACCGCCGCGCGGGTGGCCTGGCCGAACACGCCGTCCACCGTCACGGTGGGCTGGCCGCTGTAATAGGCCGCCAGCAGCCGCAGCCAGTACTGCGCCGCCCGCACCGGCGTGCCGGTGCTGCCCAGCCGCAGCGTATCCACAAACTGCCCCGGCGCAACATTCGGATCCACCAGCCCGTTGGAAACGGCGATGCCCACTTCCTTCAGCTTGTTCCAGGTGGCGCGGCCCACCGCGCCGTCCGCCGTCAGGCCGAAGTATTCCTGAAAGGCCGTTACCGCCGCCAGCGTAGAAGGCCCAAAACTGCCGTCCACCGTCACGGTTGGCAGGGCACTGTAATTGCCCGCAGCCACCAGCAGCCAGAACTGCACGGTGCGCACGTCGTTGCCTTTGGCCCCCTGGCGCAGCACGGTGCCCGGCCAGGCGGTGCCGCCCACGTCGCTCATGGCGTCCACCCAGGCGGCGTACAGTGCCTCCCAGGTCAGCCGGCCCACCACGCCGTCGGCGGTCAGGCCGGCCTGCTGCTGGAAAGCCCGCACCGCCGCCGCGGTGGCCGCGCCGTAGCTGCCGTCCACCGCAACGGCGGGGATGCCGCTGTCAAACTGCGAAAGCCCCAAAAGCCAGAACTGCACCTGCTCCACATGCACGCCGGTGGAACCCTGCCGCAGCACCACGCCCGGCCATACCCCGCCGGAGACCACTGCGTCGAATTCCTCGCCTTCGCTGGTCAGCTCGGCCAGATCTTTGACCGACACGTAGATATAGCTGATCTTGTACCAGGTGGAGCGGCCCACGATGCCGTCCACCGTCAGCGAAAAGTATTTCTGGAAGGCCCGCACGCTGGCCTCGGTGGCGTCGTCAAAGGTGCCGGTCAGCGTCGGTTTGCCAAAGGCCGGGTAGTCCTTGCCGATGCGGGACAGCTGTTTTTGCAAGATCGACACCGCGGTGCCGGTGCTGCCCGGCCGCAGCGGGCTGCCGGGATAGCTTTCGGGGATGTCGGCCAGGTTGGACGTGGTGGCCAGCTGCACCCGGTCGCCGTAATAATAGCGCAGGATCTGCAGGGCGGACATCCCCTCGTTGGCGCGGTCCACGGTGCCCCACTGCTTCATGCCGGCGCAGGTCACCAGCTTGCCGTCGCAGTACTCGGTAAAATAGGGCTCGGCGTTGCCGGAACGCCGCACAAAGGTCGAGAACAGCTCGGCGGTCAGCCGCTCCATCACCGCGTAGACGGTGCGGCCCTCCACATAGGCCTGGTCGTAGCCGGGCGACCCGGTGATGTTAAAGCTGTACCCCCGGCTGGGGTACCACTCGGTATAAATGCGGTTGAGCGTCAGGCTGATCTGCGCCAGGATGTTGGCCCGCAGCGCCTGCTCCGGCCAGGTGGGGCAGCATGGTACACTTGACGTAGGTACGAAATAAAATTTTCGTCAAAATGACGGAAAAATGCAAAAGTCCGAAAATCGGGATTAAAAAACGGGTGAATGGCGGCAAAATCGAAAAAGTGTGACCTGTGCCCCTCCCCCGTATTTCAGCCCGTTTTGCCTGTTTTTTGCCTCATTTTTGCATTTTGGACGGCTGAAAGGCCTGTATTTGCAAATATGTGCCGCCGTGTGTACAGGGGGTACGGGCACCGCATCGCACATAAATGGGCATGGAAAATTGATTCATTTCCAAACGGTGGAATATGCGGCCGCCACTCCGAAACAACTGGACACGGCTGCAGCCTTGTCGATTGTCAAACGGCCACACGGTCAAAAGTTCCACGCTATTTCGATTTTTCTGTGGAAATTTCCCACGCCATCATCCTCCTCTGCCGGCCACACAGTGACCTGCTGGATCAGCGCGTCGGCCATTTCTTTGGTCAACTTTTCCATGCGGAGGTAGGGCATCAGCTTTTCGCGGAGTTCTGTCATTTTTGGACCATTTGACCAATGATAGAGCCGCTTTACCTCCTGTTCCAACGCCTTTTTCCGGTCGGCCATTGCCCGGGACGCCGATGCGAACTGTTCGGCTGAAAGGTCGCCGGCGGTTCGCTGAAAGTACAACTCCTGCATCTGCTTTTCCAGCTGCCGCAGTTCTTTCTGCTTCTGGTTGAGCTGGCGCCGGCGCTTGCGAAAACGCTGATCGTCCTTTTGCAGGGATTCCGCCAGTTCGTCCACATCCAAAACCTGCGCCAGCCGCCGGTGCAGCCTGGCCAGCACAACGGCCTCCAGCTCGTCGAGCGGGATGCGGTTGGGCGTGCAGACCCGCGGGTCCCGGCGGTTGTGCAGGCATCGCATCTGCAGGGCGTCCGGCCCGCCGGTCATCATCATACCCCCGCCGCAGCCGCCGCATTTGACCTTTTTGGCCAGCGGCCGCCACACGGCGGTATAGGGAACGCCCGTTTGCCGGCGCAGAAAAATTTCCTGCGCACGGTCAAAGGTTTCATGGCTGACGAGCGGCGTATGGGTGCCGGGCACAACGACCCATTTGTCCGGCGGCTGCCGAATCATCGTGCTCTTTTTGTAGCTGGCTTTTTTGTAGCGGCCCTGCACCATATCGCCTGTGTAGATCGGATTCTTCAGGATGTTGCGGATCGCCGTGCTGCTCCACTGGGCCTGTATCGGCGCTTTGTAGCGGGCATCACGGGCCTTCTTGTAGGCGCTGGGCGCAAGAACGCCTTCGGCGTTCAGCACCATTGCAATACGCTGCGCGCCGTACCCGGCCAGGTGCAGCGCAAAGATCCGCTGGACGACCGGCGCGGTCTCCGGGTTAGGGACCAGATGGTTGTGGTCGGCCGGATCTTTCTCGTATCCGTACAGCGCGAAGGAGGACAGATACTTGCCCTGCTGGCGCTTGGTGGAAAGGGCTGTCTGCACATTGGCGGACAGCTCTTCCAGATACCACTCGTTCACCAGCCCATTGAGCTGCTGCTTTTTAAGGCCGCCTTCGGCATCGGTGTCCACGCCGTCCATCACAGCGATCAGCCGGATGCCCCATTCGGGGAACTTACGGTGCAGATAGAGCTCGGATTCCTCCAGATCACGGGTAAAGCGGGATTGCGTTTTGACAAGAATGACATCGAACCGCCGCGCTTCGGCATCGCGGATCATCCGGCGGAAACCCGGGCGGCCGGGGTCGGTGCCCGACCGATCTTCATCCACATAGATCTGTTCCACCTCAAAGTCGTGGGCTACCGCGTAGCGCAGCAGCAGGCTTTTTTGGTTGTGGATGCTCTCGGACTCAGGCGTATCCCCGGCGCCAGGCCCTGCATCGCTCAGGCGGCAGTAGAGTGCAGCTTTCAGCATATCGGCCACCTCCTTAAAACCGCCAGCGGATCTCAATGTTCCGCTTTTGGGTTTCCGGGCCGATCGGACCAACATGGACCGAATCGATCAGCGCACACACAAGCTCACGGGTCAACGCCTGGGGCTGGCTCAATTCCTCCGCCATTTGGCGCATCGCATCATAGCGGGCTGCGGGGTCGGCCAGCGTGCCGTCACGCTCCTGTTCTAAGGTACGAATGCGTCGGTCAAAGTCAGCCATCTCTTTGCGAAAGCCGTCGTCGAGCTGTGCAAAGACCTCGTCGTTCACAACGCCGGCGGTGTGATCCTGATACAGGGCCGTGACAGCGCCCTGCCGCTTCTGACGTTCCCTGCGCAGGCGATCCAGTTCCCGCTGCAGGGCGTCGGCCCGTTCGCCTGCCTCTTTGACGAAAGCGGAGAGGTTGAGTTTATCGGGGTCAAGCAGATCGCAGAGCCGCTGCCCGATCCGCTGCAGGACGATGGCGTCCAGCGCATCAAGGGAGATGGAGCGGTTTGGGCAAAGACTGGGTTTATAGGTGTGGATTCGGCAGCGCAGGTATCGATATTGCTTTCCGTTGCTGCACAATTGCATCGATCCACCGCAGATGCCGCAGAAAACCTTTTTGGCAAGCGGGCGGATGACGCCGCTGTGCAAGCAGGGAACGGCCCTCTCGCACCGCAGCTGCTGCACCTGCTCGAACATCTCCCGCGGGATGATCGGTTCGTGGGTGTTTGGCACGATGATCCATTTGTCCTTGGGAAGGGTCACGATCTTTTTAGATTTGTAGCTTGCCTTTTTGTGCCGCCCCTGCACAAGATCGCCCGTATAGGTCTGGTTGGTCAGAATGGTGCGCACCGAGGCGGTGCTCCATAAGCCGGGCACCCGGCTCTTCTGGCAGGGCGCAAAGTTCAATCCCTGCTGCTGTTTGTAGCGGGTCGGGTTGGGGATGCCTTCCTCGTTCAAGGTTTTGGCGATCCGCGAAGCGCCGTACCCGGACAACACCATGCTGAAGATACGCCGTACCACGGCGGCGGCCACCGGATCGATGACCAGATGGTTGTGGTCGGCGGGGTCTTTGGCGTAGCCGTAGGGGGCGAAGGAGCCGATGTGCTGGCCGGACTGGCATTTGTGGGTCAGCACCGTGCGGACGTTGATGGAAAGATCTTCGAGATACCACTCGTTGATCAGGCCGTTGATCTGCCGTGCCTTCTTGTTGCTGGCATCGTCTGTATCTGCATGATCCACCACGGCGATGAACCGGATGCCCCACTCCGGAAATTTGCCATGCAGGTACCGTTCCACCAGCTCCATATCGCGGGTAAAGCGGGACTGACTTTTGGCGAGCACAATATCGAATTTGTGTTCGCTTGCATCCTGGATCAGCCGGTTGAAGGCCGGTCGGTCCCGGTCTGCGCCGGAATAGTCCTCATCGGTATAGATATTGTAGATATCGTACCCCCTCTCTACGGCGTACTGGATCAGAAGCGATTTCTGGTTTTGGATACTTTCGGACTCCTGCTTTCCGCTGATTTGTTTGCGGACGTCATCATCCTCCTTGCTGAGTCTGACATAAATGGCAACTTTCATTCGGAACACTCCTTTTTACTTGTTGCGCAATCACTCATCTGTATTGTACGGCGCGTATGCAGGGCGAGCAACAACATCCGCCCCGTTGTCTGTTGTCCCGGCGCTTTGCCTGTTGCTCCGAAGCATAGTTGCGATGTATTCCTCCATCAGCCGCCGCAGGTTGCGTTTGCGTTCCCGCAGCGTGGCGGACTGAAAAACCTCTTGAATTTTGTAGTTCGATAGATTCATGCCGTTCACCCCCGGTTCTATCGTATGTCGTCGGAGCATTGCACTTGCCTGTCCACTGCGGCTGCAGCGCCGATGGGCAAGCAGGCGTTACCGTTTTGTTTGTCTTGTTCCGTCTCAGTAAGTTGCGGAAACTCCATCCCCCGCCGGCCTTCCTGCTGCTCAACCGGCAGGGGCGGCGCAAGGCGGTCTTTCTGACCTGCGCGGTGCTGGCCTGCTGCGGGCAGGGCGCTGCCCCGGCAGTCCCGCCGCCATCCGCAGAGCCCGCCATGGTCGAACAGATCCTGCAGAAGGTGCTGCGGCAATGGAAGGAGTTCGGCAGGGCCTCAAAAGCTGCGATTTGCGCAACAAGACTGATATTGCGCAAATTTTGCGGACAAACAAGGCGGGGCACGAGGCGGGAGGGCAAAAATATCAAGGAACCCCGTTGCATTCCCCGCTCCGTACTGCTATACTAAAGCAAACGGCTCTGGAAAATGCGCAACTGTGCGCAATGCGGTACGGAGGACTTTGCAATGTCTGAGCGAAAACTGTTACACGGCGGGGATTACAACCCGGAACAATGGCTGGACCGGCCGGATATCCTGGAACAGGACATCACGATGATGAAACAGGCCCATGTGAACGTGGTGACGCTGGGGGTGTTTTCCTGGTCGGTGATGGAGCCGCGGGAGGGGGAATACCACTTCGACTGGCTGGAAGCGATTATCCACACCCTGTATGCCAACGGCATCTCGACCATTCTGGCCACCCCCAGCGCGGCGCGCCCGGCCTGGATGGCGCAGAAATACCCCGAGGTGCGCCGGGTGCGGGCCGACCGCACCCGGGAACTGTTCCGCCGCCGCCAGAACTACTGCTACACCTCGCCCCTGTTCCGGCAGAAGGTGCGCGCCATTGACGAGCAGCTGGCCCGCCGCTTTGGCGGCGACCCGGCGGTGATCCTCTGGCACATCTCCAACGAGATGGGCGGCGACTGCCACTGCCCGCTCTGCCAGGCGGAATTCCGCCGCTGGCTGCAGGCCCGCTACGGCAGCCTGGAAGCCCTGAACAAAGCCTGGAACGCCCGGTTCTGGAGCCATGACTATACCGCTTGGGATCAGATCGAAAGCCCCGCCCCCCAGGGCGAGGACGCGGTGCAGGGGCTGACGCTTGACTGGAAGCGGTTTGTCAGCGACCGGCATATCGACTTTTTCAGATTTGAGCGGGACGTGATCCGCAGCATCCTGCCGGAAGCAAAGTTTACCACCAACCTGATGTACCGCTTCCACGACATCGACTACCATGACCTGGCCAAAGAGCTGGACCTGGTCAGCTGGGACAACTACCCCACCTGGCACAAGCCCAGCGAAACGGTGGAGCAGACCGCGCTGGACACCGCCATGATGCACGACCTGTTCTATTCGCTCAAGGGCAAGCCCTTTCTGATCATGGAATCCAGCCCCAGCTTTACCAACTGGCAGCCGGTGACCAAGCAGAAAAAGCCGGGCGTGGCCATGCTGTCGGCCCTGCAGGCGGTGGCCCACGGCGCGGACAGCGTCTGCTATTTCCAATGGCGTGCCAGCCGCGGCGCCGAGGAAAAGTTCCACGGGGCGGTCGTCGGGCATGACGGCCGCAGCGATGCGCGGACTTTCCGGGAAACGGCGGAGGTGGGCGCGGCGCTGGAACAGCTGGCCTGCGCAGCCGGCGCCGGGCGCCCCCGGCAGGCGGCCATCGTCCACGACTGGCCGAATATGTGGGCGCTGGAAGGCTCCAGCGGGCCGCGCAACCTGGGGCTGGGATACTGGCGGGAACTGGCCTGCCACTATAACGCCCTGGCCCGCGCCGGCGTCACGGTGGACTTTATAGGCCAGGGCAGCGACCTGGCCGGGTACAGCCTGGTGGTGGCGCCGATGCTCTACCTGCTGCGGGAAGATTTTGCCGAAAAGCTCTGCCGCTTTGCCCGCCGCGGGGGGACGGTGGTGGTCAGCCAGTGGAGCGGCGTGGTGGACGAGAGCGACCTCTGCCGCCTGGGCGATACGCCCTACGGCCTGACCGAACTGCTGGGCCTGCGCCGTGCCGAGATCGACGGCCTTTACGACGAGGAGCGCCGCCGCTGCATCCCGGCGCCGGGTGCGCCGCTGCCCGCCACCCAGGCCAGCGTTTTGTGCGAGGTTCCTGCGCTGAATGAGACGGACCCCGCCACCCCGCTGCTCTTGTATGACGAGGACTACTTTGCGGGGGCGCCGGCGGCCGCCGTACACCCCTGCGGCAACGGCCGGGCCTACTACCTGGCCAGCCGCTTTACCCGGGATTTTTACAGTGCGCTGTATGCCGGACTGGCCCGGGAGGCCGGCCTCCCGCCAGCCAGCCCGCTGCCCCTGCCGGCCGGCGTGCTGGCGGCCCGGCGGGACGG
>DSLFC04102__coassemble_788_pt1 | contig 28907 bp, 24 predicted proteins | sample DSLFC04102__metabat2_high_PE_002 | metagenome-assembled genome bin DSLFC04102 | reverse complement strand
CAACGGCATCATCCAAAACGGCGAGCAGTACTGCACCCTGCGCATCGAGGAAGGCTCCTTTGCCGGGCAGGTGGCCAGCGGCGTCAACCTGCTCAGCGGCAGCCTGGAGCAGGACAAGATGTTCGTGCCCGGCGACAGCGCGCTGGTGGTGGTCAGCCACGCGGACGGCGCCATCACCTCCATCACCATGATCGACCATTACCGCATCAGCTGGGAGCTTTTGCTGGCGGCTATCTTTGCGCTGCTGCTGATCCTGTTTGCCGGCCCCGGCGGCCTGCGGGCCATCCTGTCCTTCGTCATTACGGTGCTGGCCATCTGGAAGATCATGGTGCCCGCCTCGCTGCGGGGGGCCAACCCCATCCTGGTGGGCCTTTTGCTGGTGGCGCTGCTGACGGTGGTCATCATCGTCTTTGTCTACGGCTTTGACAAGCGCAGCCTCTCGGCCATTCTGGGCAGTATGCTGGGCACCCTGACCGCCTGCGTGCTGGGCGTGGCCTTCACCGGGCTGCTGCACATCCACGGCGCCGTCATGCAGGACAGCGAATCGCTGCTGTATGCCGGCTACCAGAGCCTGAACCTGACCCGCATCTTTATGGCCAGCATCTTTATCGGTGCGGCCGGCGCCATGATCGACCTCTCGGTGGATATCACCAGCGGCATCTGCGAGGTGGTGCGCAAAAAGCCGGGCATCCGCCCCTGGGAGGCGGTAGGCAGCGGCATCCGCATCGGCCAGGCGGCCATGGGCACCATGACCACCACCCTGCTGCTGGCCTACTCCGGCGGCTACCTGGCCCAGCTGATGGTGTTTATGGCGCAGGGCACGCCGCTGGTCAACATTTTCAACTACAAGTACGTGGCCAGCGAGATCCTGCAGACGCTGGTGGGCTGTTTCGGCCTGGTGACGGTGGCGCCTTTCACCGCCATTGCCGCCGGCTTCCTGCTGACCCGCCCCGGCGCGGTGGCCCCGCTGGCGGAGGACGAAGCCGACGCCGCGTGACCTGCCCGCCCGGTCCCCCATACGGCACGCCGCCCCCGGAAGGAAGGTTCCTTCCGGGGGTGGCGTGTTTTTGTGTATGCACCAGCCGGCGTCCGGCGCGTTTCGGCGCGGCTTTACCCGGCCCGGCAGGGCCTGCCGCCCTGCACCCGGTCAATGATCCAGGAGGACAGCGTGACCGTGATGAGCGAAAAGACGATGCGCCCCGCCGGCAGGTAGGTCAGCGACAGCCCCAGCACCACCAGATCGGTGAACAGGTAGGCGCGGGACAGCCGCCACCTGGTGACGCGGGCGATGGTCAGCGCCAGGGCGTCGTCGCCGCCGCTGCTGCCGCCCTGCCGCACGATCAGCCCCACGCCCAGGCCCACGAAGCCGGCGCCCAGCACCGACGCCAGCAGCGGCCAGTCCGAAAGGTCGGGCAGCATGGGCGGGAACAGTTCCCACACCTTGTAAAACATCGAAACGCAGAAGGTGGAAAACACCGAGGTGCGGATAAACCGCCAGCCCAGATACCGGAAGGCCAGCAGATAGCAGGAAAGGTCCAGCACCGGCGTCAGGACGGCGGGCGACACGCCCAGCCAGTGCTCCAGCAGCAGCATCAGGCCGATGACGCCGCCCTCGGTGATGCCGGTGCGCTGGTGGATGTTGTGGATGCCGAAGGTGCAGATCGCCGCCCCCAGCAGGATGCAGCCCGCCCCGCGCAGGGTCAGGCCGTCGGTCAGTTTGCGTGCAAAGGCCTTGAGCCGGTTTGCTTGCACAGTAAAACCTCCTTGATTCCATCTGTTCTGTCTATTAGAATAAAGGATATAGTAACTATACTGTCAAGGGGGGCTTGTCTGTGCAGCATTCCGACGACCTGTTTTCCATCGGCGAGGTGGCAAAATACCAGAACATTTCCAAGCAGACGCTGATCTTTTACGACAAGATCGGCCTGTTCCGCCCGGCCTGGGTGGACCCGGACAACGGCTACCGCTACTACAGCGCCAAACAGCTGGACGAGCTGGACGCCATCCTGATCATGAAAACCATCGGCTTTTCTCTGGCCGAGATCCGCGAGCATATGCGGCACTACAACATTGACAGCAGCCTGGACGCACTGCACCGCCAGCTGGCCGTCATCGACCGGCGCATCGGCGAGCTGCGGCAGCTGCGCAGCCGGGTGCAGCACCGCTGCGCCCAGATGGAGCAGGTGCGCGGCGTGTCCGCCGACGCCGGGGTGACGGTGGCCGACCAGCCGGCGCAGTACATCCTGTGCCGGCAGGTGGACCCGCCCCATACCCTGCGGGAGATCAGCATTGCCACCAAGCAGTGCTTTGCCGATTCCTTTGCGGGGCAGCTGCCGCTTTACTTCCAGTGCGGGGTGGTGGTGCCGCTGGCGCGCATCCGCGCCGGGCAGTACACCCAGGCCAGCCACGCCTTTCTGCTGCTGGAGTCCGACTGCCCCGCCCAGGGCGTCCGGCTGCTGCCCGCCGGGCGCTGCGCCAGCCTGTGCCATGTGGGGGACTATCTGTCCATCGGCCGCAGCTACCAAAAGCTGCTGGCATACTGCGGCAGCCACGGGCTGGAGATCGTCTCGGATTCCTTTGAGTTCTGCATCAACGACTACCTGACCACGCGGGACGAAAACGAGTATATCACCCGGATCGTGTTTTATGTAAAGGAAGCCGGCGGGCGGTGACCCGCCCTTACAGCCGGGGCGTCTCGGCGCTGCCCAGCGCACGGCGGTGCAGGCGGCGCACCCAGCGGTATTCCAGCATCATCTCCTGCGATACCTGAAGCAGCGGCTGCCCCAAAAGATACCGCCGGTACAGCACCTCCCGCCCGGTGCGGTCCCGGACCGATCCCACGGCCTGCTGCACCTCGCCGCGGGCCTGGCGCATCTCTGCCAGCGCGATGTTGTGGGCGTGCTCGGCCTCGGCCAGGCGCTCGGCCGAGGGCGGCACACGGTCACTGTGGCCGCTGGGCCGCGGCATGCCGTCCAGCACCGGGCTGACCCGCGCCGCCGCGCTGCGGGCTTCCTCCAGCGTCCGGGCGGTCAGCGCCTCCCGCCGCCTGGCCCGCAGATAGCGGTCCATCCAATCCTGTTTGCGTGCGATCTGCTGTCTGGTCAATGGTTCCATACTTTCCCTCCTGTCTGTGCCGTTTCCGCTGTGCCGTTCTGCTTTCCCCGTCGATGCGCGCCCGCAGGCAGCAGGGCCACAGGCAGTAGCCGGTGCCGTCGCTGCGCCAGCGGCAGTGCCGGCAGGGCGCGCCGCCGCGGATCACCGCGCACCTCCCCGCCGCGCTTTGCCCGCCCGGCGGCGGGCGGCGGAAGCGTTATGCGCGCTATCTTTATGTTTGTCTTGCTTCATGGCAGTGTCCCTCCCAAAATGCCAGGATCTCGTCGCTGTACCAGCGCAGGAATGCCGGCCCTGCCCGGCGGTCGCGCAAAATTTCCTCCAGCGCGCCGCCGGGGTCCGGCTCCGGCGGGGGCCGCCCGGCCGGCCCCGCCTCCTGCAAAAGCTCCCCTCCGGCGGAAAAAAGTACCAATTAAATCCCTCCCCTTCTGCTATACTGAAACCATGCGCTCCCCGTGCCCGCCGCGGTGCAGGGGCCGCGCTTTCCCCGGCCCGCCATTTTACGCATTTGTGCACAAAATCGGTTGACAAATACGCAAATACGTAATACAATGGCAGAAAAGAACCGGCCCGCAGCGCCTGTCCCCAGGGCTGCCCGGCCGTGCGCTGTTGCTGCCTTACGCGTTGGCGGTGTAATGCCAAGTATATTACTTGTTTGCGTAATTTGCAAGTAGTTTTTTCGTTTTTTCGCATTTTCAGCAGAACAGCCAGGGAAAGGGTGTCATCTATTGTGAAACTGTATCAACGCATCGAGACGCTGTGCGCCGCGCACAGCATCACCGTCACCGAGCTCTGCCGCGCCTGCGGGGTCAGCCGCAGCTCGCTGACCGATCTGAAGATGGGGCGCAAGCAGTCGCTCTCGGCGCAGACGCTGGCGCGCATCGCGGGGTATTTCTCGGTCAGCGTGGACAGCCTGCTGGGGGTGGAGCCCCAGGACGAGCTGGGCTTTGACGATTTCACCTACGCGCTGTTCCACGAGACAAAGGAACTGACCCCCGAAAACAAAGAAAAACTGCTGGAGATGGCGCGGTTTTTCCGCGGCCAGCAGTCGAAAGGGAACTGAAGGTATGCAGCTTTGCCAGGTATATGCGGACGCCCGCCGCGCGGGCGCCAGGATCTATGCCTACAACATCAAGTTTACCGACGCCGCCACCATTGAGTGGAACGGCGCCTACGGCATTTTTGTGGATGTAAGCCGCCCGCGGGACTGGCGGCAGCTGAGCTGGCAGCTGGCCCACGAGGTCGGCCACTGTGCCACCGGCTGCACCCACAAACTGTCCAGCCCCTACGACCTGATCGCCCGGCACGAGTACAAGGCCGACCGCTGGGCCATTACGCGCTACCTGGGGGTGGAGGCGCTGCGCCGCGCCATGGCCGCCGGCTGCACCGAGCCCTGGCAGCTGGCCGAGTACTTTGACCTGCCCCAAAGCGCCGTCGAGCAGGCGCTGCACTACTGGGTGGACTGCCGCGGCGTGGACTTCAACGCCCTGCCGGAGGACGGCCCCGCCCCGGCCGCCGCCCACCCCTGGGCGGTATGGCCCGACGAAAGCCTCGACGACGCCCCGGACGACGATGCCGGCAGCCTGTGGGCGGACGCCGGCGGCGGCTGGGATGCTGCCGGGCAGGATGCAGGGGGCAGCCAGGCAGCCGCCCCCTGCGAAGAACTCCCTTTTCGAGGAAGGTAGTGATTTCGAGGAAAATTGAAAACCGTTGGTGAATATATACAAAGAGGGTATGCCCCTGCATTGGGGCGTACCCTCTTGTTTGAATGCACATTTATTCTTTGTTTTCCTGCTTTTTATAGAAGAAGCGTGCCAAAATGATACAAAATATAATTCCGAGTCCATAAGGAATGAAGTATAAAAATGCTGCGCTGGCTGGCGCGCTATACGCAGCATATTGCCCGCCCCACTGTAAGGCACAGTAATTATATGCAACCACTGCACACATAATGTCAGAGAGCAGGATTGCGAGAACGATAAATAGATAGCTTATCTTTTTCATATGCTTTTCCTCCAGTTCATTTCTTCCGCAGTATTAGTACTAGGCCTATCACCATCGAAAGAATACAAAGGATTAGGATTACACCAGAACCATTCAGCGTGATCATGGAAGCGGCATTAAGCTGTTCTGTTGCACTTGGACTTACAACCATTATGATTCCAGACAGGATTAGACAGATGGCACCAACCAAACAAAGACTGATACCCACCTTCAGTTCTATGTCTTTTGGAACTTTGGTCCCTTCTATTTTCTGTGGCATTTCATTTGTACTCTGATTGACGATTTCTTCCTTCACAAGTTCATCAAGAGTAATATGGAAGCACTCACTCAGAGCCAACAGTTTTTCTAATTCAGGCGTTGATGTTCCGCTCTCCCATTTAGAGATGGCTTGTCTGGAAACGCCTACCTTTTCTGCAAGTTGCTCTTGAGAAAGTCCACTCTTTCGTCTGAACTTATATATTCTTTCAGACAACATTTGCTTTACCTCCTTGGAGACACTATACCGCAATATATAGTTACATACTATCAACTGCGATTGAAACTTCCGCAACCAGGGGTTGCTTTTTGTCAATCTTTTATATCGTTATCTTAAAATAGCGGTATGCTTATTTCAAGGCCTGACACTCTTTTTGAATTTGCTTTGGTGAAACCAACGGAATTTGGGCCATCACTACTCATCTTGAAAAGGGAAGCGAAGAAATATGACTTGGCAAACCGCCGAAAAACTGATATAATGATACAGTTATCAGCGTAACGCCCTTGCGGGCCATTAGCTCAGCTGGTCAGAGCTGGCGGCTCATAACCGCTTGGTCCCGGGTTCAAGTCCTGGATGGCCCACCATAAAAAACGCCCCCGCCAAAGCGGGGGCAATTTTAATAAAAAGGCCATCCAGGACTTGAAAGCCCGGCGCTGGCCGGCGGCCAGCATCGCTCGCTTTCAAAACCAGGCTGCCCGGCGGGAGCTCCCGCCGCAGGCAGAACGCCGATAAAACCGCAACGGCGCGGGAGGCTGTGTTCGCAGCCTCCCGCGCCGGCTTTTCCCTGCCGTCAGCCTGCCGCCGCGTCACAGAGAATACAGTTCGGTATATTTCTGGGTAATATACTCTACGTAATATTTCGGGTCAAAGGGGCCGCCGCACAGGCTTTCCACCAGCCAGCCGGTCTCCTTCAGGCCGCCGTAGTGCCACAGGCGGTCGGTCAGGGCGTCTTTCAGCGGGCGCAGGTCGCCTTCGGCATACATCGCGTCAAAATCGATGGTCTTTTCCAGGTCGGCCATGGCCTGGGCGGCGTAGGCGCTGCCCAGCGCGTAGCTGGGGAAGTAGCCAAAGTTGCCCCAGGCCCAGTGGATGTCCTGCAATACGCCGCGGGCGTCGTCGGGCACGTCCAGGCCCAGGTACTGCTTGTACCTGGTGTTCCAGGCGGCGGGCAGGTCGGCCACCGTCAGCTCGCCGTGGAGCAGCGCCTTCTCCAGCTCGTACCGCACCAGGATGTGCAGGCAGTAGGTCAGCTCGTCGGCCTCGGTGCGGATCAGGCCCGGCTCGGCGCGGTTGGCGGCGCGGTAGAACTCCTCCTCGGTCACGCCGGACAGCTGGGGCCCAAACAGCGTGCGCAGCGTCGGCCACAGCAGACGGATGCAGCCCTTGCTGCGGCCCACCATATTTTCAAACAGGCGGCTCTGGCTCTCGTGCAGGCCCATGGATGCGCCGCCGGCCAGCACGGTATAGTCCAGCGCCGGGTCCACGTGCAGCTCGTACAGCGCATGGCCGCCCTCGTGGGCGACGGAGTACAGGCTGGACAGCACATCCCGCGGCATATAATGGGTGGTGATGCGCACATCGCGGGTATTGAAACCGTCGGTAAAGGGGTGCTCGCTCTCGGCCAGGGTGCAGCGGTCGGGGTCCAGGCCCCACAGCTTCATGATCTTCTGCGCCAGTGTCCGCTGGCCGGCGATGGGCCAGTCCTGGTCCAGAAAGTCGGTGCGCACCGGGGTGCCGCGGCTCTTGACCGCCTCCAGCAGCGGCACGATGGCCGCCCGGACGGTGGTGAAAAAGGCGTCGCATTTTTCAATGGTCAGGCCCCGCTCGTACTGGTCCAGCAGCGTCTCGTAGGGGTCTCTGCCGGGGGCGATCTGCTCCGCCTGGCGGCGGCGGCCGGCCACCAGCTTTTCCAGGTAAGGCGCAAAGATCGAAAAGTCGCCGGCCTTTTTGGCCTTGGCCCAGGCGGCGACGCTCTCCTGCGTCAGGCGCTCAAAGGCGGCGTACTCGTCGGCGGGGATGGGGCGGATCTGGCCCAGCATCCGGCGCAGCTCCCGCACCTCGGCCTGTTCCTGCTCGGTCCCGGCGGCGGCAGCGGCCTCGTCCAGCAGCGTGTCCACGGCCGGGTCGGTCAGCAGATCAAACTGGGCGCGGCTCAAAACCTCCACCGCCTCGGCGCGGCCGGCGGCGCTCTCGGCCGGGGCGCCGGTCTCGGCGTCAAAGGTCATCACGCTCTGGGCGTAGGTATAGGCATAGTTTTTGTGTTCCAGCGCACGCAGCGCAGCGATCGGTTCTTTCATTTGGTTTTCTCCATTGCAGCGGAGCGCGCAAGGCATTGCCTTCCTGCCGGCTCCGCAAAAACGGGGCGGAGGGTTTTGCGTCCCCCGCCGGAAATTTTCGGGTGCCTTTATTATAGCACGTTGCCTTTTGCCCTTCAATGCGGTATCATAGCAGTAAAGTCTGCGCGCCGGCAGGGACCGGCGCCGTCCGGGGGAGGAAGTACCATGCCGCAGCCGCTTGTCAGCGTGATCGTACCCGTCTACAACGCCAAGAACCACATTGCCCGCTGTGTGCAGAGCATCCGCGCCCAAAGCTACCAGAACCTGGAGATCCTGCTGCTGAACGACGGCTCGCAGGATGTGAGCCTGCAGGTCTGCCAGATGTTCGAGAAGGTGGACCCCCGCATCTGCCTGGTGGACAAGGCCAACAGCGGCGTGGCGGCCACCCGCAACCTGGGGCTGAAGCTGGCCGGGGGCAAGTACCTGCAGTTTGTGGACGCCGACGATACCCTGCAGCCCGACGCCACCCGCCTGATGGTGGAAAAGGCCGAGGAATACACCGCCGACCTGGTGATCGCCCACTACAACCGGGTCACCCCGCCGCCGGAGCGCCCGGAACTGCCCCGCGCCGTGCGGGGCACCGCCCTGGGCGGCAGGGTGGACGCCACCATCGACCGCCTGATGCCCGACGAAACGCGGGTCAAGACCTTTGGGTTCCTGCCCGAAGGCTTTATGACCAAAGAGCAGTTTGCCCGCGGCCTGATGCAGGAGCCGGCCTCCTTCTATTACGGCGTGATGTGGAACAAGCTCTACCGGGCCGACATCGTGCGCCGGCACGACGACGTGATCTGCAGCGAGGAGCTGAACTGGAGCGAGGACCTGTACTTTAACCTGAGCTTTATCCGCTATGCCGAGCGGTTCTATGCGCTGGCCACACCGGTGTATAACTATCTGCAAAACCCCGACAGCATCTGCCATACCGCCCTGAACCCGGTGAATGTGGTCACCACGCGGGCGGCGCTGTTCAAATATTACAAGGAACTGTACGAATCCCTGGGCCTGTACGAGCAGTACAAGCCGCAGATCTACAAATATCTGGTATCGATCGCGGAAAGCTGACCGATGCATACAAAAGCCCCCGCTCCGCACCCTGTACGGCCATCGGCTGTGCATGATGCGGAGCGGGGGTCTGCTTTTCTGCTTTTTGTTTTGGTTTTTGGGCAGGCGGTCACAGCGGCACAAACTGCAGCAGGATGCCGCACACCGCGCCCGCCAGCCACAGCAGCCCCGTCATAAACAGGTTCTGCTTGACGCTGGGGTTGACCCGCCACAGCACCGCCAGGCCAACGCCGGCGCCGGCGCACAGGCCGCCGAACAGGCTGCCGAAGGTGATGACGCCCTCGATATACAGCTGGGTCAGCAGCACGCTGGCCACGCAGTTGGGCACCAGGCCCAGCAGCGCCGCCACCATGGGCTGGAAGATGCCCAGCCCGGCAAACAGCCCGGCCACGGCGTCCTCGCCCACCAGCTCAAACACCAGCGTGATGGCAAAGCTGAACACCAGGATAAAGGCAAAGATCTCCAATGTGTGGCGCAGCGCGGCCAGCCAGATGCCGCTGGATTCCTCGTGTTCCTCGTGGCAGTCCACATCCTCGGCGTGGCCGGCATAGCCGCCGTAGAGCGACGCCGGCAAAAACCGGCGCAGCGGCACGTCCAGCACAAAGCCGGCGGCCATGGCAAACACGACTTTCAGCACGATGACCGCCAGCAGCGCCGCCCAGGCGCCGGGCTCGGCGGCCAGCATGGGGATGGCCTCGTCCGAGGTGGCGATGAACACCGCCAGCACCGTGCCCGGCGTGATGACCCGGCTGGCGTACAGGTTGGCGGCCACGGCGGAAAACCCGCACTGGGGCACGCAGCCCAGCAGCGCGCCGGGGGCAAAGCCCCAGCGCCCGCCGCCGGCCAGCGCCCGCTCGATGGACTGGCCGTGGTGGCGTTCCAGCCACTCGATCAGCAGGTAGGCCAGGTACAAAAACGGCAGCATCCCCACGCTGTCCTCCAGCGCATGGATGACTGAATGCAGAATAACTTCCATAGATCCCCTCTATCTTGTTGTACTATATGCTTATGCTATATCCGGTCTTTCGTCACCTGGCGTCCTGCTTTTCCAGCTCCCGCATGGTCCTGACCGCCCGGCGCACCACCTTGCGGGGGATGCGCGCGCGGAAACGCTCCATGCTGCGGTAGGAAAAGGGCAGCTCATCGCCAAAGCTTTTCATGCCGATGAAATACTGCAGGTAAGGGCTTTCGCGAATCAGGTCCACCGTCTCGCGGTCGGTGGCGCCGCAGACTTCGCGGATGATCAGGCTGCCCAGGGCCACCCGCGCCGGGATGGCGATCTTGCCGCCGCGGGCAAACAGGGCGCTGTATTCCCGCTCAAAGCTTTCCCAGTCGATGGCGGCGGCCAGCCGCACCCAGCGGTTGTCCGGCGAAAGCTCGCCGTGGTAGGGCGGCAGAAAATCGTATACGCTCAGCTGGCTGTCCAAGGTGCGGTACATGCAGGTTGCCCCCTTGTGTCACAGGATGGGCCCGGCGCAGGCGCGGGCACAGGCCAAAGCTGGCCCAAAACTCAATAGCGGCGGGTCAGCGGGAAGGCCAGGGTCAGCACGGCCCAGGCCAGCTGGTACAGCACCAGCGCCGGCAGCGGCAGCGAGACGATGCCCCCCGCCAGCGACATGATGACCGCCAGCACACAGCTGATCAGCACCGACGCCGCCAGCACGATGCTGGCCCGGTACTCGCCCTCGGCGGCGCCGGCGGCGGCTTCCAGGCCGCCCACAAAGCTGGCAAAGCTGCCCAGATGCAGCATGTTGCCCTCGCTTTCCGGCAGCCAGGCGGTGGCCGGGGCCAGGGCTTCCCGCTCGGCGGCGTCCAGCACCTTGACCGAGCCGGAGGGCAGGCCGTAGACCGCCTCGATCAGGCGGACGTCGCAGTTGAAGTCGTCGCAGTCAACGATCATCGACATGCCGGCCTGGCGCAGGCTTTCCAGCACGGCGGCGGTGTCGGGGTCGCGCTGGTAGCTGACCTGGAACATGGCCATCAGCGTGCCGGAGGATGCCAGGTAGATGATGCGCCGCTGGTTGACCGAATGGCGGGCCTCAAACGCCGCGCCCGGCACCTTGATGCCGTATCCTTCCATCAGGGCGCGGTTGCCGGCCAGCACCCGCTTGCCCTCGATCCAGCCAACAAAGCCCTTGCCGTAGACGGTTTTCAGGTCGTCCACCTTCAAAAGCAGCTTGCGGTTGTCCCCCACCATGCCCAAAAACACATCCCGCAGCGTGCCGGAAGTCTCGGCAAACAGCGAGGCGGCGTAGGTGATGGAGGGCTCGATCTCGGCATTTTTGACGGCGCGGATGCCAGAAAGCGTCACGCAGCCGGAGGGGAACAGGTCCCTGGCGGTGATCTGGATGACGTTGACACGGCCCAGCTGGCGGATATCCTTCCAGCCGGGGATGACCGCGCCCACCCGCGCGGCGCTGCGCTGCATCAGCTGCGCCGGCAGCGCCGAGATCAGCGTGCCGGCCAGCGGCGCGCCCAGGCAGAGCACCACCGCCATGGCGGTGACGGCCATGCCGGCGTCCTGCCGGTACGCCAGCGTAAATACCAGGCTGATCAGCCCGCAGGCCCCCAAGATCCAGCTGAACTGCTGCTGGTTTTTGTCCGACGTGCGGTGGGAGGCGCTGCCTGCCAGGAAGTTTTTCAGCAGCACGGTGGGGCGGCTGACCAGCAGGCTGGGCTTGGTCTCGCCCAGGCCGCGGGTGACGGTGCGCAGCACGGCGGCGTCCCGCAGGCGGTAGGCCACCGCATGGTCCACCCCGGCGCTGACCAGGTCAAAGTTGGCGCGCACGGTGCGGGCGTCCACCTGCTTGCCCACGGCATTCAGGCAGAGCAGCAGCGCCGCCGGGCCGGCCATCAGCGTAAAGCGGCCGGCGTCGTACCAGGCGGGCTGCGCCAGGAAAGCGATCAGCTGCACCAGCGCCCCCACCGCCGCCAGCGACGGCATGGTGTCCGGCGTGGGCGAGCGCACCAGCCCCGCCAGCCCAAAGGCCAGCGTTTTCCAGTTGAGCGCCGCGGTGACCAGCAGCAAAACCAGCATCACGACCAGCAGCGGCGCCGCGGCGGCGGACGCCGTGCCGGCGGCGGTCTCGGCCGTGGAAAGGCCGGCGGCCAGCATGGGCGGCATGGGCAGCAGACCGCCGGCGGCGGCAATGCCCAGGTAGATCATGACCAGGGCCGCCGCGCCGGACACAATGGCCGTGACCGTCTGGTACAGCACGCCGCGGTCCAGCTCCTGCCGGACGCGGGGGGCATCCTCTGCGGTCTCGTAGTCCAGGTGGCGGTGGGGGTGTCCGCCGGGGGCAAAGGGGCCTTCGGCGTCGCGCTCCTGCTCGTCCTCCGGCGTGCCGTCCAGCCGGATGCGGCCGCCCTTGCGCCGGCGGCGGGGCTCGTCCTCCTCGTCCGGCTCGATGTGGGTCAGCCGGGCGGCTGCCTCGGCATAGCGGCCGGTGGCATCCTCGCGGTCCGGCCCGGCGTCGTTCAGCGTCTTTTCAATGCCCCGCACAAACTGAGCGGTGTCCGGGCGCTGCTCCACCTCCGGGCCAAGGAAATCCAGCGCAAAGTCGGCGGTGGACCCCGGCGCTTCCGGCACGGCGCCCAAAGCCACCTCGCCGGTGCCGCCGGCGGGCGGTTCCGGGGCGGGTTCCGGCGTCAGGCGCACCTGGCCGGTGGCGGTATGCTCCTCCGGCGCAGGCCGGGTATGCCGGCCAGGATGGAGGGCGGCGGCCTCCTGCACGGCGGCCACAAAGTCATGGGTATCCTCCCGGTCGGCAGGGCGGTCCATGCGGACGGTGAACCCGGTGGTCAGCGTGTCGGACCCGGTCATCACCGGCTCGCCCACCGGCTCCGAGGTGGTAAAGGACCGGGTGGAAGCCTCCGGCTCCGGCGGCTGGTGGGGCTTCTGGCCGGGGGTAAATTCCAGCGTATCCCGCTTTTTGCGGCGGGGGGGCTGTTCAGACGGTTCCGGCACATACTCCCGCACCGGTTCCTCGGCCGGCTGCGGCTCGCTTTCCGGGGCGGGGGCCGGCACGGCTTCCGGTTCCGGCCGGGCAGCCCGGCTCAGGTCGCGGGTACTGGTGTTGTACAGCCCGATGGAGGACAGCGTCTCCGTCAGCGAGCCGTGCACCCGCCGGGTGCCGGCGTACTTGGAGCGGTAAACATATTTTTCCGGCTCCGGTTCCGGTTCCGGCCGGGGCGCGGGTGCGGGCTCCGGCTGGGCGTCCTGCGCGGGTCCCGGCCGGGCATCGTCCTGGCTGCCGTCGCCGTACAGGTCACCGGCGGTGTCGTCGGGGTAGGCGGGGCGCTCGTCCCTGCCGCCGAACAGCCCGAACAGGCCGCGGCGCCTGCGGGGCGGCTCGGCCGGGGCGGGTCCCTCCGCAGCGTCCGGCTGATCCTGCGGCTCCTCCGGTTCGGGGGCGGGCTCGTCGGCGCGGCGGCCGGTCAGCGAGACGTTGATGGGCACGAACTCGTCGGTGATCTCGCCGGTGTCACCGCCGCCGCCAAAGCCGAAGATGCCCCGCTTTTTGCGCTTTTTCTCGGCCGGCATGCGGCCGTCCTCGCCGGGCACAACGGCAACGCTCTCCTCAAAGAACTTCTGGAACTGGTTCTTCCGCTGGGAAAGCTGGCTGTTGTCCATATTTTCTTCCCCGCCCATCTGGCGCAGGAAGTTTTTGATGATGCCGGTGCGGGTGGTGTCCACCGTGTGGGTGCGGGCAGGCTGCCGGGGTCCCGGCTGCGCATCCTGCACGGGGGCGGGCCCGGCTGCGGGCTGCTCCGGGCGGGGCTGCTCCGGGCGGGGCTGTGGCCTGGGTTCCTCCTGCCGGGGCCGGGCGGCCGGGGCGGGGCGCCGTGCCGGCTGGGGGGCCGGGGGCGTCTGGGCACGCTGCTTCCGGAAGGACGGCAGATCGGCCAGCAAATCGTCGATGGCCTGGGTGGAAAAGCGCGATTCCGGGTCGGCCACGTCGGCGCTGACCTCCACCTTGGGCATATCCGCCTCCGGGATGGGGCCAAGGGTCGCCGTCACGTCGTCGGCGGGCGCCGTGCTGCGCGGGATGCTGCGCAGGATCTCGTCCACATTGCGGTCGGTCACCCCATCGCGGATGCCCTTGGCCTCCTGTTCCTGGTTCAGCTCCTGCAGGATGCGCTCGACCGAATCATTTGTCCGCTTGCTTGGCATGTTCGGTATCTCTCCCCTTTTAATTGCTTGGATGGCCGTCCGGCGTCAAAGGGCGGGGCACTGCCCCGGCCGGGCCGGCTCTGGTTTGCGCTGCGGGGTCAATGGGACCCGGCCGCGCGGCGGCGCATGATGTCGTACAGCAGGATGCCTGCCGCCACCGACACATTGTAGCTGTCCACGCCGGTGTCCCGCGCCGCCATGTCCAGGCTGACGACGCCGTCGCACAGTTTTTTGACCAGCGCGCTGGGGCCGCTGCCCTCGCTTCCCATCACGACGGCCACCGCGCCGGTCAGGTCGGTGCGCTCCAGCGGTGCGCCGCCCATGTCGGCGCAGTAGACAAAGATGTTTTGCTCTTTCAGTTCCCGCACGGCCTGGGCCAGGTTGGGCACCCGCGCCACCGGGATGCGGGCGGCCGCGCCGGCGCTGGCTTTCATCACCGTACCGGTGACGCCCACGCCGCCCCGGCGGGGGATGACCACGCCGTGGGCGCCGCACAACAGCGCCGACCGCAGGATGGCCCCCAGGTTGTGGGGGTCCTCCACGCCGTCGCACAAAACCAGAAAGGGCGGCTCGTTTTTGGCGCGGGCGGCAGCCAGCAGGTCCTCCAGCGCGGCGTACTCCACCTCGGCGGCGCGGGCGGCCACGCCCTGGTGCTCGGCCCCGCCGCACAGCTTTTGCAGCTTGTGGGCGGGCACTTTTTTGACCACGGCGCCGGCCTGTTTGGCCAATGCGGTGTAGTAGCCGGCGGCAGATGCCGGCAGGCTGTCCGCCAGGTAGACGGTATCCGCCGGGCGGCCGCTTTTCAGCAGCTCGGTCACGGGGTTTTTGCCCCAGACCAGGGTGTCCTGGGGGCGGGTGTCCGGCTCCGCCGCAGGGCGGCGTCCGGCGCGGGGATCGCGCGGTGTATGCTCCATATTTTCCTCCGTCTGCCCCTGCGGCGTGTGCAGACAGGGATACAGAAATCATCATTTTGGCAGGCCGCCCGCCTTGGGGCTGGGCGGGGCAGCGTCTGCCGGCGGCCGCGGGCAGAAAACCGCCTGCCGCCGCCCTTCCGACGGCCGCAGGCCGCGGGCAGACACTGCCAGAGTGCTATATAGACTAAAGTATAACACATTTTGTCGCTTTGTGCCATAGAAAACAGAGGCGTATCCCACAGAAATTGTGGGCATTGTGCCACCCTTTGGCAGACGCTGGCACGTTGTTTATACGGAGCGTAGAGGGCGGTTTTCCCTTTCCACATTGTTGAAAACCCTGTTGAAAGGGTTGATAACCCGCGTCAAAAGCGGGTTTTGACCGGTTGAATGTCCTTTCACGGGTCAAGTTTTCCACATTCTGTTGAAAACTTTTCAACATAACAGTTTGGATAAAGCCTTTTGTCAAGTGGGAAAAGCGCCGATTTTCCCCCGGTTGCCGCCGCTTTCCCCCGCCGATATGCCAAAATCCGCCGGGTCCGGCCGGCGTTGCGCGCCCGCCGCCCGCCGTGGTATACTGCGGTTGTGGAAAACCGTGGAGATCCATTTTTTCCCAATTTTCAGTTGCTGCGTCATGTGCCGGGCAGCCGGCCGGAAAGGAGTTTGCCATGGCAGAAACGATCGGGAACGGCTGGCACGCCGTCGGTCCGGCGGGCGGGCTGGACCTGGATGCAACGCTTTCCAGCGGGCAGTGCTTCCGCTGGGAGAAAGCGGACGGCGTCTGGCAGGGCGTCGCCGGCCGGCAGTTTGCCCGCGTCCGGGTGCAGGACGGCGCGCTGTGGGCCGACTGCCCCGCGGCGGAGGACGGGTTCTGGCGCCGCTATTTTGCGCTGGACATGGACTACGGGGCCATCCAGGCGCAGTTTGCCGGCAGCAAACGCCTGGCCGAGTGCGTGGCCGCCGCGCCGGGGCTGCGGGTGCTGCGCCAGCCCTTTTTTGAGGTGCTGTGCACCTTTTTGATCAGCCAGAACAACAACATCCCCCGCATCCGGGGCATTGTGGCGCGGCTGTGCGCGCTGTGCGGCGAGGAACTGCCCGGCGGGCGGCGCGCTTTCCCCACCCCGGAAGCACTGGCCGCCCAGACGCCGGGATCCATGGCGGTGCTGCGGGCCGGCTGGCGGGCGGACTACCTGCTGGAAGCCGCCCGCGCCGCGGCGGCGGGGGATATCAGCGCCGAAGCACTGGCCGCTTTGCCCCTGCCGGCCGCCCGCGCCCGGCTGATGACGCTGAAGGGCGTGGGGCCCAAGGTGGCCGACTGCGTGCTGCTGTACGGGCTGGGCTTTTGGGACGCCTGGCCGGAGGACGTGTGGATCAAAAAGGCCATGGCCACGCTGTTCCCGAAAGGAAAGCCGCGCGCCGCCGCCGGGTACGGGGGCATCGCCCAGCAGTACATTTTTGAGTATGCCCGCATCCGCCTGCCCAAAGGCAGGACCCCCGCCCAGAAACGACAAAAGGCCCGCGCAAAAAGTTTGAGCGAGAAAGCAAAACAAGGCTGTTGATTTTTTGACAATGCCGGGCTATAATAAAGCCAGACAAAGCGCCGTTTCGCGCTTTTTCCAACCGTCAGGGTTCCGTACCGGGCGGGACGTCGGTTTCGGCTGCGGCAGATGCCGCGGGCGGGGCCGGATGTTCTGTGCCCGGGCAAAGATCGCAGGGAGGTAATTCCAATGCTGGTAAATGCAACCAATATGCTGCGCAAGGCGCGCGACGGCCACTATGGCGTCGGTCAGTTCAACATCAACAACCTGGAGTGGACCAAGTCCATCCTGCTGCAGGCGCAGGCCATGAACAGCCCGGTCATCCTGGGCGTGTCCGAGGGCGCCGGCAAGTACATGACCGGCTTTAAGACGGTCGCCGCCATGGTCAAGGCCATGGACGAGAGCCTGGGCATCACCGTGCCCGTGGCGCTGCACCTGGACCACGGCACCTACGAGGGCGCCAAGGCCTGCATCGACGCCGGCTTCACCTCCATCATGTTCGACGGCTCCCACTACCCCATCGACGAGAACGTCGCCAAGACCAAGGAGCTGGTGGAGTACGCCCATGACAAGGGCCTGTCCATCGAGGCTGAGGTCGGCTCCATCGGCGGCGTCGAGGACGGCGTCGTTGGCACCGGCGAGATCGCCGACCCCGAGGAGTGCGCCCGCATCACCGCGCTGGGCGTGGATTTCCTGGCCGCCGGCATCGGCAACATCCACGGCATCTATCCCGACAACTGGAAGGGCCTGGACTTTGAGGCGCTGGACCGCATCCACAAGGCCACCAACAACATTCCCCTGGTGCTGCACGGCGGCACCGGCATCCCCGACGAGATGGTCCAGAAGGCCATCAGCCTGGGCGTCTGCAAGATCAACGTCAACACCGACTGCCAGCTGGTGTTCGCCGAGGCGACCCGCGGCTACATCGAGGCCGGCAAGGATCGGCAGGGCAAGGGCTTTGACCCCCGCAAGCTGCTGAAGCCGGGCGCCGATGCCATCATGGAGAAGGTGCGCGAGAAGATCGAGCTGTTCGGCAGCGCCAACAAGGCCTGAGTCCCGCCGGTTGATCCGCAGATAAACCAATTTGCCCCTGCCGGCGTTTGACCGGCAGGGGCTTTTTTACAGGAGGGAGTTCCATGGCAGATCTGATCTGTTTCCACGACCCGGAGGACGAGAACCCCTGGTTCAGCAACTGGTACCGCAGCGACTTTTACCTGGGCGGCACCACCTTTACCTCGATGGAGCAGTACATGATGGCCCACAAGGCCGGGCTGTTCGGCGACGGCGAGGCGATGCAGGCCATCCTGTCCACCGACGACCCGGCCGAGATCAAGGCCTGGGGCCGCCGGGTGCGGGGCTACAACGACAGGATCTGGAACGGCCTGCGGCAGATCATCGTCTACGAGGGTCTGGTGGAAAAATTCCGCCAGAACGTGGAGCTGCGGCGGCATCTGCTGGACACCGGCGACGCCACGCTGGCAGAATGTTCGGCGGACGACCACATCTGGGGCAACGGCGTCGCCATCAGCGACCCGCGCCGGTTCGACATGGGCCAGTGGACCGGCCAGAACCTGATGGGCTTTACCCTGATGCTGGTGCGGGAGGCGCTGCGGTAGATCACCCCACCGCCGCAAACACCGAGAGCTGATACCCGCCGTTCAGCTCGGTCCAGTTCTGGCGGGAGGCCAAAAAGTCCTCCACCGTCAAAAGGCCGTAGCGTTCCTCGTAGACCTGGGCGTCGTAAAGCGCCCCGTCCAGCCCCATCTCCGTGCGGGTGGTCTGGCGCTGCTCGCAGGCCAGCAGCACGTATCCGCCGCCGGCGCCGTACAGGTTCATGGGCTGCTCGGCGCCGGTGGCCGGCTCCAGCCGCATCAGGCGGATCTCGGTGCAGGCGCCGGTGGCCGGGTCCACCGCCACCCGGTGGCCGCCGGGCGCGTCAGCAGGGTAGCAGTTGACCAGCATCTGCCCGCCGACGATGCCGCTCAGGCCGCTGCCGTGGCTCATGCCGGCCAGCTCCTCCGGCCACTGCACCGCCGTCTCGGTCACCTGGCCGTCGGGGGTGGTAACGCGGGCGGCGCTCAGGTCGTCGCTCAGCTGGTACAGCCTGCCGTCCTGCCAGCCGGTCAGCCAGCCGGCGTCCAGGCCGGCGGTCTCCCACTGGGCCAGCACCGTCGTTTCGCCGGTATCCACGTTGCGCAGGCAGACCTGCCGGGTGACTTTGTGCCCGGCCACCTCCGCATCGTAGGCGGCCCAGGCGGCGGCGTGCTCCTCCGGCGTCACGTCCGGCGGCAGGTCGGGCTTGGCCACCGTCATCACGTCCCGCAGGTCGGCGTACAGCGTGACCGCATTGCGGCCCCACGCGCCGATGATTTCCTCCTGCTCGGTGCCGGCGCCGGCGCTGCGCAGCCGGAGCACCTCCTCCGGCTGGCCGCCGTCCAGCGGCACCCGGTACAGGATGGTGGGCGAGACCTCCGCCCCGCTTGCCCGGAAACCGGTGTAGTAGAGGGCTTCCCCGTCGGCCAGCCAGGGGTAGATGCTGTCGGCGGTCCAGTCCACCAGGGCCCTGCGGTCGGTGCCGTCGGCGTTGGCCACCCAGATGGAGCCGGCCTCCGCGCTGACATACAGGATCAGCCGCCCGTCCGGCGCGGCGCGGCAGAGGACGACGGGGGTAGACTGGCTGCCCTCCGGCAGGGGGACGCGGGCGGTGCAGGCGTCGGTCCGGTGGTCGCAGTTGGGCTGGGCGCACAGGCAGGTGAGGGCGCCCTGGGCATAGTCCACCCACAGCAGCAGTTCGTCGCTGCCGGTGCCGGGACCGGTGCCGGAGGCATACATGCCGCCCTCCCGCTGGGGGGTCAGGTATTGCAGGCTGTCCGCCGTTTCAGCGGCGGACGGAGCGGGGGCGGCCGACGGCACGGCGGTGCCGGAAGGCGCGGCCCCCGGCCCGGCGCAGGCGGACAGCAGCAGGCAGGCGGACAGCGCAAGGGCGGGGCGGAACAGGCGGCGTTTCATGGCGGGCACTTCCTTTCTTTCGATCCTGCTTTTATGGTAGCCCGCGCTTTTTTCAAAGGTGTATCAAACGGCCGGATGCAAAAGACCCCGCGGTCGTGGACCGCGGGGTCTTTTTTTGCGTATCGATCCTTCTTTTGCCGGGCGCAGTTCTCAGCGGCACAGCCACACCGCCAGCGCGACCTGGCAGGCCAGGATCAGCGGCATGCCCACTGCAAAGTACCAGTGCCGGGTCTTGTGGCGGAACAGATACATGCCCGCCCAGCACCCCGCCGCACCGCCCAGCAGCGCGGCCAGAAACAGCACCTTTTCCGGCACGCGGCGGCGGGCGCGGCGGGCGCAGTGCTTGTCCCAGCCCATCAGGGCCAGGCCGGCCAGGTTGGCGGCCGCCAGCCACACGGCCGGCAGCGCGGGGAAATACGGCATGGGCTGTGCCCCTCCTTTCAGGCACCGCGGCGGCAGGGCACGCCGCGGCTTACTGCACGCCGGCTTTTGCTTTTTGCTCCTGCTTCCACTTTTTGACCATGCCGCCGAACACGATGCCGAACATCGTGCAGGTGGTGATGACGGCCAGCGTGTCCGCCGCCGGCTCGGCCAGGAACACCGCCGTGTCCTGCGCGATGGGCAGCACCCGCGGCAGCAGGAAGATCAGCGGCACCAGCAGGATGATCTTGCGCAGCACCGCCAAAAACAGGCTGATGCCCGCCTTGCCCAGCGCCACAAAGGTCTGCTGGCAGGCGATCTGCGCGCCGAACAGCAGGCTGGCCGCCATATAGATGCGCAGCGCGCTGCGGGTGTACACGCCCAGCGTGCCGTCCGCCGGCGTAAAGATGCCGATGACCAGCTGGGGCGCAAATTCGCAGATGGCCCACAGAGCGGTGGCGTAGGTCAGGCAGGAGATCAGCAGGATGCGGAAGGCCTTGACCACCCGGTCCATCTTGCCGGCACCGAAGTTGAAGCTGGTGATGGGCTGCGCGCCCTGGGTCAGGCCCTGCAGCGGCAGCATGGCAAACTGCATCACGCTGGACAGAATGGTCATGGCGCCCACGGCGATGTCCCCGCCGTAGATCTGCAGCTGGGTGTTGAAGCAGATGGAGATAACGCTCTCGGTCAGCTGCATCACAAAGGGCGAAAGCCCCAGCGCGATGCTGGGCCACAAGATCTTGCCCACCAGGCGCAGGTTGGACGCCTTCAGCCGCAGATAGCTGCGCTTGGAGCACAAGAACCACACGGTGAACGCTGCCGACACCGCCTGGGAGATGATGGTGGCCAGCGCCGCGCCGGCCACGCCCATGTCAAAGCCAAACATCAGGATGGGGTCCAGGATGATGTTGAGCACCGCGCCGATGACCACCGTCAGCATGCCCACCATGGTGTAGCCCTGGGCGTTGATGAAGGCGTTGAGGCCCAGCGACGCCTGCACAAAGATGGTGCCCACCAGATAGATGCTGAAATACTGCCAGGCATAGCCGATGGTATCCGCCGACGCGCCGAACAGCCCCAGCAGCTGGTAGCCGAAGGCAAAGAACACCGCCGTAAGCGCCACGCCCACCACGACCAGGGCGGTGGCGCAGTTGCCCAGGATCTTTTCGGCGGTCTCCTTGTCGCCGCGGCCCAGGAAGATGGACGCGCGCGGCGCGCCGCCCATGGACACCAGCGCAGCAAAGGCCGAGATGGCGGTGATCAGCGGGAAGCAGACGCCCACGCCGGTCAGCGCGGTCTCGCCGATCTCCGGCAGGTGGCCGATGTACATGCGGTCCACCATGTTGTACAACACGTTGATGACCTGCGCCACGATGGCCGGCACGGCCAGCTTGAACAAAAGCCGGCCGACGCTGCCGCTGCCCAGGTCGGCGCCGCCCTGGGCGGCAGGGATGTTTTTCTGCTGCATGGTTTGAGGGTCCCTCCTTGTTTTTGGACGGGCCGCCGGGGCGGCCGAATACCGGATCGTATCCGATAAATCAAACGTGCCGTATTCGTGCCGGGGATTTTCGGATGCTCCCTGACACAAAAGCCGCCCGCCGGAACGCGATGGTCGTCCGGGCGGGCGGCTTTTGTTTGGGGGATACTCGGATCAGGCAGAAATGCCGGGGACAGGGGCCTGCTTTCAGCGGGCGCTGCGGGCGTCGCGGTCGGCCTCGGTCTCCTGGGCGATGTAGATGGGGCGGTGCTTGACCTCCAGGTAGGTCTTGGACAGATACTCGCCCACAATGCCCAGGCAGAACAGCTGCAGGCCGCTGCACAAAAGCAGGATGCAGATCATGCTGGGCCAGCCGGAAGTGGGGTCGCCGAACAGCAGCGCCCGCACCGCCACAAAGATGATGCCGCAGAACGCCGCGAAGCAGAACACCACGCCCACCAGCGCCGCAAACACCAGCGGCGCGGTGGAAAAGCCGACGATTCCCTCGATGGAATATTTGAACAGGCTCCAGAAATTCCACTTGGTCTGGCCGGCCACCCGCTCGACGTTTTCGTAGTCGAACCACTTGGTGCGGAAGCCCACCCAGCTGAAAATACCCTTGGAAAAGCGGTTGTACTCGGCCAACCGCAGCACCGCGTCGGTCATGCGGCGGCTCATCAGGCGGAAATCCCGCGCGCCGTCCACGATCTCGGTGTCGCCCAGCTTGTTGATGATCTGGTAGAACTTGCGGGCAAACCAGCTGCGCACCGGCGGCTCGCCCTTGCGGGTGGTGCGGCGGGTGGCGGCGCAGTCCCAGTCGCCGGTCAGCAGCGTGTCCAGCATTTGGGGCAGAAGGGCGGGCGGGTCCTGCAGGTCGGCGTCCAGCGTGGCCACATAGTCGCCTTTGGCAGCCTGCAGGCCGGCGTAAATGCCCGCCTCCTTGCCGAAATTGCGGCTGAAGGAGACATACCGCACCCGCGGGTCGGCGTCGTGCAGCTGCCTGGCCACCCGCAGGGTGCCGTCCTTGGAGCCGTCGTCCACAAAAATAAATTCAAAGTCGGCGCCGTGGCTTTCTTTCATCTGCGCCGCAACGCGGGAAGCCTCCTTGTAAAAAAGGGGCATGGCTTCCTCCTCGTTATAACAGGGCACCACCAGACTGATCAGCATATGGGCCCTCCTTCCCTGCCGTAGTTTCGCCGGGCACATTCATCCCGGCGGCATATCGCATACAATTGCATATAGTGGTATTATACCGCCTTTGCCGGGGCATGGCAAGGGCGGCCGGGCTTATCCGCCCAGCGCAAAAACGACCGGCGGAAATTCTAAAAGCTGCCCCCGCATCGCCGCGTCCGCCGCCCACAATACGCCAAAGATCACCGGCTGGTGCAGCATGTAGACCAGTAGCGTGCGGCTGCCCACCGCGCACAGCGGGCGCAGCGCCGCCGGGCTTTGCCCGGCGTGGGCGGCGGCCCGGTTTCCCAGCAGTTTCCAGGCGTAAAAGCCGCACCAGAACAAAAACACCCAGGGCAGGATCGGGAAATAATCCGCCGAGGAAAACCGCGTCAGGTCGGGCAGGCCCAGCCAGAACAGGTTAGCGCTGTACAAGCTTTGCGGCAGGGCGGCCAGGTGCAGCCCCTCAAAGCCCAAAAAGCCGTAGGGCAGCTGGTTGGTCACAAAAAACAGCGCCGCGCTGCCCGCCAGGCCGGCCCACGCGGGGACCCTGCCCAGCAGCGGGCGCAAAAGCCAGGTCAGCAGCACCGCACAGGCGTTCAGGTGCAGCACGCCGAACAGGATCAGCTCCGACGGCATGGCAACGGCGGTGACCGCCGTCAGCACCAGGGCGCAGCCGGCCACGATCAGGCCGTTTTTCCAGGGCCTGCGCGCCATTGAAAAGCTGAACCCGGACAGCAGGATAAAGCTCCAGCAGATGTACTGCTGCCACACATGGCAGCCCGGCGCGCCGATGTCGTACCAGCTGCTGCCGTGCCCGAACACATACACCCAGTCGTACATGCCATGGTAGACCAGCATGTTCAAAAGCGCCAGCCCCCGCAGCGCATCCACCTGCCAGATGCGCCGGCCCCCCTGCTTTTCCATCGCTCCACTCCCCTTTTCGGCGGGGCGTTTCCGCCGTTCTCTGCCTACCATGATACCACCCCGCCCCCGCAAAGTCGAGGGGGCAAGGCACGCCATTTGCCACCCATGCAGATTTTACCGGGATTTTGTTGCAATGTGCCGCAAAATCGGATACAATCGTGGGTAGATATGGGAAAATGCAGCGCCTTTGCAGGGCGCGGGCGGCAGGCGGCCGCCCCAAACAGAGGGAGAGTGGGCAGACCATGCAGGATATCCGTGTGCTGGGGCTGGACCTGGACGGGACGGTGTTCGACGACCAAAAGCGCATCTCGCCGCGCACCATGGCGGCCATGCGGGCGGCCATCGACCGGGGCGTGACGGTGCTGCCGGCCACCGGCCGGCCGGTGACCGGCGTGCCGCAGGAGTTTTTGCAGCTGCCCGGCGTGCGCTATGCGCTGACCTCCAACGGCGCCACCGTCACCGAGCTGGCCACCGGCCGCCGCATCGTGGAGCTGACCTTTGACGCGGACCTTGCCATGCAGGTCTACGACATCGTGCGCGGGTTCGACAGCGCGCTGAGCATTTTTATCGACGGCAGATCCTACACCACGGCGGACAACCTGGACAAAATGGTGGAGTTTTCGCCGCCGGAGCTGCGCCCCTACCTGCGGGACAGCCGCATCCCGGTGCAGGATATGCACGCTCTGATGCGCCGGCACGCCCGCGGCATTGAGAAATTCAGCATCCTGTACCCGGACTATGCCACCCGCGACGCCGCCCGCGCGGCGGTGCTGGCCGCCTGCCGGGTGGAGGCCACCGCCAGCCTGGGCGCCAACCTGGAGCTGAACGCCCCCGGCGTGACCAAGGGCCGGGCGCTGGTGGCCCTGGCCGAAACGCTGGGCTATACCCGTGAAAACGTGATGGCCTGCGGGGACTCGGACAATGACCTGGCCATGATCCGCATGGCGGGGCTGGGGGTGGCCATGGGCAACGCCCAGCCGGAGGTGCTGGCCGCCGCCGACGCCGTGACCGGCGACAACAACCACGACGGCGTGGCCCAGGCCATCGAAAAGTATATTCTGCAAGGCGCCGGGAGCGGGGCCGAGCGTTATTAAAAGGAGAATTACAAATGGCATGGACAAATGTTCTGGTCGGCCAGTCGGGCGGCCCCACCGCCGTCATCAACGCAAGCCTGGCCGGCGTGTATGAGAGCGCCAAGGCGTTTGGCGCGGCGCATGTTTACGGCATGCAGTACGGCATCGAGGGCCTGCTGGAGGGCCGCATCGTGGACCTGGACGATCATTTCGCCGACAAGATGCAGATCGAGCTGCTCAAGCGCACGCCGTCCAGCTTTTTGGGCAGCTGCCGCTACAAGCTGCCCGACCCTGACGTGGACGACCGCCCCTTCCGCCAGCTGTTCGCCCTGTTTGAGCGGCACGCCATCGGCGCGGTGTTCTACATCGGCGGCAACGACAGCATGGACACCATCGCCAAGCTGGCCCGCTACGGCGCGGCGGCAAACAGCCCGGTGCGGTTCATCGGCGTGCCCAAGACCATCGACAACGATCTGACGCTGACCGACCACACCCCCGGCTACGGCAGCGCCGCCAAATATGTGGCGACGATCCTGAAAGAGGTCATCTGCGATTCCAGCGTCTACAACATCCGCAGCGTGACGGTGGCCGAGATCATGGGCCGCAACGCCGGCTGGCTGACCGCCGCGGCCGCCCTGGCCAAGGGCGCCGACTGCGACGGCCCCGACCTGATCCTGCTGCCGGAGCGCCGCTTTGACGAGGCCGCCTTCCTGAGCAAGGTGGCCGAGCTGGAGCGCACCCGGCACAACGTCATCATTGCCGTCAGCGAGGGCGTGCGCAACGCCGACGGCGTTTTCCTGTGCGATCTGGTCTCCACGGCCGGCCAGCTGGACGCCTTCGGCCACAAGGCCATCCTGTCCGGCACCAGCCGTTATCTGGCCGAGCTGATCCGCGTGCGGCTGGGCTGCAAGACCCGCGCCATCGAGTTTTCCACCCTGCAGCGGTGCGCCAGCCACCTGGCCAGCCGCACCGACGTGACCGAGGCCTACCAGGTGGGCGGCGCCGCGGTGGAGGCCGCTTACAACGGCGAGACCGGCCGCATGGCCGCCATCCGCCGCGTGTCTGACCAGCCCTACCGCATCACCACCGAGATGGTGGACGTGACCGCCGTGGCCAACCAGGAAAAGCGGGTGCCGCTGGACTGGATCACCCCCGACGGCATGCAGGTCACCGACGCTTTCGAGCGTTACGCCCGCCCGCTGATCCAGGCCGAGCTGACGCCCATCTACATCAACGGCGTGCCCCGCCACCTCCACCTGGAGGAGCCCGCGCAGTAACCGCGCCGTATTTTTGGGGGCTGCCGCCCCATTTGCGCGTGTCGAGTTTCTCGGCACGCTAAAGCCGCCTGCCCCGCGCAGGCGGCTTTTTTGTTTGGCGGCACCGCAATTTTTGCAATGCCGTCCCCTGTCTTTTTGCGAAAATTTTCACACCCGGTTGTTCCGCATTGCGGAACCCTCTCCCCTGCTGTGTGCCGTTCTTCCGGCGCCACTGTTCCGCAATGCGGAACAGTGGCGCCCGTTTGGCGGCAAATGTGTCCGCAACAACTGCAATTTGCAAAATCGGCCGGTTATGATACACTAAATACAACGAAACAGCGCAGAGCTTCCCGCACGGGGAAACCGCGCCCACTGCGACGACCGAATCAGACAAGGGAGGATGTATCCATGGCAAAAAATGCGATCGTGGGCCAGTCCGGCGGCCCGACTTCCGTCATCAACGCAAGCCTGGCGGGCGTGTATGAAAGCGCCAAGCGCCGCGGGGCCGGCAAGGTCTACGGCATGATGCACGGCGTGGCGGGCCTTTTGGAGCGCCGCGTCACCGACCTGGACGAGCACCTGAAAACCGCCATGGACATCGAGCTGCTCAAGCGCACGCCGTCCAGCTACCTGGGCAGCTGCCGCTACAAACTGCCCGACTGGCACACGCCGGAGGGCGAGGCCGTCTACGTCAAGCTGTTCGACATTTTGAAAGAGCTGGACATCGGCTACTTCTTCTACATCGGCGGCAACGACAGCATGGACACCATCGGCAAGCTGGCGGACTACGGCCAGCACGTGGGCAGCGAGATCCGCTTTATGGGCGTGCCCAAAACTATCGACAACGACCTGATGGTCACCGACCACACCCCCGGCTACGGCAGCGCCGCCAAGTACATCGGCGTGGTGATGAAAGAGATCATCCGCGACGCCACCGTCTACGGCACCAAGTATGTGACCATCGTCGAGATCATGGGCCGCAACGCCGGCTGGCTGACCGCCGCGGCCGCCCTGGCCCGCGCCGAGGACTGCGAGGGCGTGGACATGATCTGCCTGCCGGAGATCCCCTTCAACGTCGACCACTTCATCGAGAAGGTGGAGCGGATGCAGGCCAAAAAGCCCAGCATCGTCATTGCGGTGTCCGAGGGCGTCAAGCTGGAGGACGGCCGCTATGTCTGCGAGCTGGCCGACGACGTCCACGCGGTGGACGCTTTCGGCCACAAGACGCTGACCGGCACCGCCCGCTTCCTGGCCAACACCGTGGCCCGCCGGCTGGACACCAAGACCCGCTGCATCGAGCTTTCGACGCTGCAGCGGTGCGCCGGCCATCTGACCAGCCGCACCGATATCACCGAGGCCTACCAGGTGGGCGGCGCCGCCGCCAAGGCCGCGTTTGAGGGCCACACCGGCGAGATGGTGGCGCTCAAGCGCATCTCCAACGCGCCCTACCAGTGCACCACCGAGCTGCACCCCATCAGCGAGGTTGCCAACCTGGAGAAGAAGGTCCCGCTGGAATGGATCAACGCCGACCACACCGACATGATGCCGGAGTTTTTGGCCTACGCCATGCCGCTGATCCAGGCCGAGCTGACCCCCATCTATGTGGAGGGCCTGCCCCACCACATCTACCTGCCGGAATGACCCGGCCGGCGGCGCGGGACGCCCCGCTTTCCGCCGCAGTTTTGCCATCCTCTGCCTCTCAAGGTTAAGCCTAACAGCAACCCACCAGGCCCCGGACCTGCTTTGCGCAGGTCCGGGGCCTGGTGGGTTTTTGGAGTGTGCTTCGGCAGTCGCGCCGTCCACATGGCGGCGGGAGTGGGCGGGTTTGCCGGCGCAGGCAAAATCCGCGCAAAAAGAGCCGGGGCCCTGCCCTGCCCTTGCAGGAGAAGGCCCCGGCCAAACGATCGGCTTTGCGTTCTGTCCTGACCGGTCACTTGGAGGCCGGTTTGGCGGACGGATCGGCGGACGGGTGGCAGAGCCCCGCGCCGGGGCAGCCGGAACAGCTGCCGCCGCAGCTGCAGCCGCCGCCCCTGTGGCGGACGCGGTCATAGATGCCCTTGCCGATGATATATCCCACGGCGCCGAAGATCAGCGCGGCAATAACGATCGTAGCGATCATGGCGGGAACTCCTTTCCTGTCAGTGTGACATTTGCCAAAGTTTTATTTGGCGGCGGCCGCCATACGGCTGGCCTTCAGGCTGCTGCCGGTTTTGTCCTCGTAGGGGTTTTTGCGCAGCAGCAGGTAGAGCAGGCCGGCCAGCACGGCCAGCGCCGCGATGGTGCCCAGGCCAAAGCTGACCTCGCCGGTGATCAGGCCGCCGAACTGGTAGACCATCAGCGAAGCGGCATAGGCGAACACGCACATATAGCCGATGGCAAAGGCGGTCCACTTGGGGTTGTTCATCTCCCGCTTGATGGCGCCCATGGCCGCAAAGCAGGGGGCGCACAGCAGGTTGAAGATCATAAAGCTGTAAGCGGTCAGCGCGGTAAAGTGGGTGGGGATCAGGCCCCAGATCTCCTCGCCGTTTTCCGAGATCTCGCCGGCGTAGCCGAACAGCACGGCGAAGGTGGAGACGACGTTCTCCTTGGCGATCAGGCCGGTGACGGTGGCAACGGTGGCCTGCCAGGTGCCAAAGCCCAGCGGGGCAAAGACAAAGCTGACCGCGCCGCCGATGGCAGCCAGCAGGCTGGTGTTGTTATCCTCCACCATGCCAAAGGCGCCGTCGGTGAAGCCGAAGCTCTGCAGGAACCACAGCACAACGGTGGATGCCAGGATGACGGTGCCCGCCCGCTTGATGAAGGACCAGCCGCGCTCCCAGGTGGCGCGCAGCACGTTGCCCCAGGCGGGGATGTGGTAGGCGGGCAGCTCCATGACAAAGGGGGCCGGGTCGCCGGCAAACAATTTGGTCTTTTTCAGCATGATGCCGGAAAGGATGATGGCCGCCACGCCGATGAAGTAGGCGGACACCGCCACCAGCGTGCTGCCGCCGAAGATGGCGCCTGCAAACAGGCCGATGATGGGCATCTTTGCGCCGCAGGGGATGAAGCAGGTGGTCATGATGGTCATCTTGCGGTCGCGGTCATTCTCGATGGTGCGGGAGGCCATGACGCCGGGCACGCCGCAGCCGGTGCCCACCAGCATGGGGATAAAGCTCTTGCCGGACAGGCCGAACTTGCGGAAGATGCG
>DSLFC04102__coassemble_775_pt1 | contig 29530 bp, 23 predicted proteins | sample DSLFC04102__metabat2_high_PE_002 | metagenome-assembled genome bin DSLFC04102 | reverse complement strand
CCCGCTTTGAGCAGGACCATTACCTCTGCGACACCCACACCGCCGTGGCCTTCCGGGTGGCGGACGACTGCCGCGGAACCGCGCCGATGGTGGTGCTGTCCACCGCCAGCCCCTTCAAGTTCCCGCGGGACGTGCTGCGCGCTTTGGGCGGCGATGTGCCGGAAAGCGATTTTGACGCCATGGATGCGCTGACCGCCAAGACTGGCTGCCAGGCCCCTGCGGCACTGGCCGAGCTGAAGACCCGGCCCGTCCGCTTTACCGAGACCATCGCCCCCGGCGCCATCCGCGACGCGGCCCTGCGGTAAGCCGCGGGCCTGCCCCGGCGCAAAAAAACGGACTTTTCCGCCCGATGTCGCCCCGCTTTAAAAGGGCGTCGTCAGCCGGAAAAGCCCGTGCAGATGCCGGCGCAGGGATGCGTCAGATCTCCGAGAAGGTCTCGCACATCGTCTCGCAGGGCTGGGCGCTGCGGTTCTTCACGTGGATCTCCTTGGCGGTGCAGCAGCAGGAACCGTTGTTGTACACGCAGTTTTCCACGTCGCAGCAGATGCCGTTGATGACGTTGTTTTCGACATTGTGATTCATGGTCTGTCGGCCTCCTTTCTGCCGCTATTGTGCGCAGGGGGCATGCGGCCTATTCGGGAGGGATGTATGGCAATTTTTGCAATCGGGGATCTGCACCTCTCGCTGGGCGGCAGCAAGCCAATGGACATTTTCCCCGGCTGGGAAGGATACCTGCCCAAGCTGGAAGCCAACTGGCGCAGACTCATCGCCCCCGACGACACGGTGGTGCTGGTGGGGGATACCAGCTGGGCCATGAACCTAAAGGATACAAAGGCGGACTTTGCGTTTATCGAAAGCCTGCCCGGCCAGAAATGGATCTTGAAAGGCAACCACGACTACTGGTGGACCACCCGCGCCAAGATGGACCGTTTTTTGCAGGAAAACGGCTTTACCAGCCTGCATATCCTGCACAACAATGCTTGCGTGGCGGATGGTGTGGCGCTGTGCGGCAGCCGGGGCTGGCCTTTTGACGACGCCTCCGCCCAGGACGCCAAGGTCATGGCCAGAGAGGCCGGCCGCCTGCGCATGTCGCTGGCCGCCGGCGGTGACGGCGAAAAATGGGCGTTTCTGCATTACCCGCCGGTCTACCCCGGCGCCTGCGCCCGCGAGCTGGTGGACGTGCTGCACGAGTTCGGCGTGACCCGCTGCTGGTACGGCCATCTGCACGGCAAAGCCATCCACTATGCGGTGCAGGGCGAGCAGGAGGGCATCCGCTACCGGCTGGTATCCGCCGACGGCATCGGCTTTTGCCCCATGAAGATCCGCGGCTGAGCGCAAAAATGCACGAAAATTTTGCATTTCCCTATGGCATTCTGCTGATTCGTATGCTATAATACCTTGTACTGCTATGTTTGGAGGAGTGTTCTCAATGAACCTGATTTCTTGTGAAAAGCTCGAAAAAAGCATGGTCGAGCTTCAGTTTTCTATTGATGCCGAGACCTTTAAGAACGCTGTGAATGCGGCGTTCAAGCGCGAGGGCAAAAAGTACAACGTGCCCGGCTTCCGCCGCGGCAAGGCTCCGCGCCACATGATCGAGAAGCTGTACGGCGCCGAGGTCTTCCACTATGACGCTGTCAACGATCTGTTCCCGGCCGAGTACGAGGCCGCTGTCAAGGCAGCCGGCATCGAGGTCGTCGGCGCCCCTGAGCCGGAAGTCGTTTCGATGAACGAGACCGACGGCGCTACCCTCAAGGTCAAGGTCGCCGTCAAGCCGGAGGTCACCCTGGGCGACTATGCCGGTTTGAGCGTCACCAAAAAGGTCCATACTGTCAAGGACAGCGCCGTGGACGCCGAGCTGGCCCGCATGCAGGACCGCAACGGCCGTCTGCTGACCCGTGAGGGCGCTGCCGAGAACGGCGATACCGTCGATATCGACTTCGAGGGCTTTGTGGACGGCGTTGCCTTTGAGGGCGGCAAGGCTGAGCATTATTCCCTGGTGCTGGGCAGCAACTCCTTCATCCCCGGTTTCGAGGATCAGGTCGTCGGCCATGCCGCCGGCGAGGAGTTCGACGTCAATGTCACCTTCCCGGAGCAGTACCAGGCCGAGGAGCTGGCCGGCAAGGCTGCCGTCTTTAAGATCAAGCTGCACGAGGTCAAGTACAAGGAACTGCCGGAGCTGGATGACGACTTTGCCAAGGACGTCAGCGAGTACGACACCCTGGACGAGCTGAAGGCCTCCATCCGCAAGGGCATGGAGGACAACGCCGACCGCAGCGCCGACCAGCAGGTCGAAAACGACCTGATCGAGCAGGTGGTCAACGGCATGCAGGCCGAGATCCCTCAGGCCATGTACGACAGCCGTGTGGACGAGCTGGTGCGCGATTTCGAGTACCGCATGTCCCAGCAGGGCCTGAAGATGGATATGTACCTGCAGTACATGGGCATGACCATGGAGCAGCTGCGCGGCCAGTTTGCCGAGCAGGCCGAAAAGCAGGTCAAGATGCGCCTGGCGATGGAAGCCATCGTCGCCAAGGAGAACATTACCGTCTCTGACGAGGAGTTCGACGCCGAGGTCAAGCGCATCGCCGACGCCTACAAGATGGAGGAGGACAAGGTCCGCAGCATTGTGGATGCCGACGCCGTCAAGCAGGATCTGGCCGTGAACAAAGCCATCGACTTTGTCAAGGAAAAAGCCAACGTCACCACCGAGCAGGTGGATGACAGCACGGACAACGAAAACGCCTGAAATGCCAGCCTGAGCCGCTGACACCAGGGCAGGAACGAAACCGATACGGTGCAAAGGAAGCAGCTTTATGCAAGCGTTTGAATTGCCGCCGTATCGGTTCGTTTATCCGGCAGTTGTCTGCAAGCCCAATCAGAAAATTTTATACAGGAGGGGACTACCATGAGCCTTGTACCGTATGTTGTGGAGCAGACCGCGCGCGGCGAGCGCAGCTACGATATTTTTTCGCGCCTGCTCAATGACCGCATCATCGTTTTGAGCGAGGACGTCAACTCGACCTCTGCCAGCGTCGTTGTGGCGCAGCTGTTGTATCTGGAGGGCCAGGACCCCGAAAAGGACATCAGCTTCTACATCAACAGCCCTGGCGGCTCCATCAGCGATGGTATGGCCATCCATGACACCATGAAGTATATCAAGTGCGACGTGTCCACCATCTGCGTGGGCATGGCGGCGTCCATGGGCGCATTCCTGCTGGCCAGCGGCACCAAGGGCAAGCGGTTCGCGCTGCCCAACGCCGAGATCTTGATCCACCAGCCGCTGATCGGCGGCCAGGGCGGCGGGCTTTCCGGCCAGGCCACCGACATCAAGATCCACGCCGACCACATGGTCTTTGTCAAGAACCGCATGAACCAGATGCTGAGCGAGTATACCGGCCAGCCGCTGGAGGTCGTGCAGCGCGATACCGAGCGCGACAACTATATGACCGCCCAGCAGGCCAAGGATTACGGCCTGATCGACGCGATCATCTCGAAACACTAACCACGGGGGCTGGAAATGGCAAATAACAATTCCGGCAAGGACGGAAAAGAACGTGAACTGATCTGCAATTTCTGCGGGCGTTCCCAGAACCAGGTCGAGCAGCTGATCATCGGCCCGGGCGTGAACATCTGCAAAGACTGCATCGATATGTGCTACAACGTGCTGTACAAGGGCGAGGACCGCCCCGCGCCGCCCCGCGCCAATGCACAGCGCCGCAGCCGCACCCCGCGCCCCAGCACCGACCCGCTGGCCGATGTGAACATCCTGACACCCGCCGAGATCAAAGACGGGCTGGACCAGTATGTCATCGGCCAGGACGAGGCAAAAAAAGTGCTGGCGGTGTCGGTCTACAACCATTACAAGCGCATTTTGTCCGGCCGCGAGAGCGACGTGGAGCTGCAAAAGTCCAACGTGCTGATGCTTGGCCCGTCCGGTACCGGCAAGACGCTGCTGGCCCAGACACTGGCAAAAATGCTGGGGGTGCCCTTCGCCATTGCGGACGCCACCACACTGACCGAGGCCGGCTACGTGGGCGAGGACGTGGAGAACATCCTGCTCAAGCTGATCCAGGCGGCGGACTACGATATCCCCAAGGCGGAGGTCGGCATCATCTACATTGATGAGATCGACAAGATCACCCGCAAGAGCGAAAACCCCTCCATCACCCGCGACGTGGGCGGCGAGGGCGTTCAGCAGGCGCTTTTGAAGATCCTGGAAGGCACCGTCAGCAACGTACCGCCCCAGGGCGGCCGCAAGCATCCGCAGCAGGAGTTCATCCAGATCAACACCAGGAACATCCTGTTCATCTGCGGCGGCGCGTTTGACGGCCTGGAAAAGCTGATCCAGAAACGCACCGACAACGCCACCATGGGTTTTGGCAGCCAGCTGCGCGCCAACATCGACAAGGACGAGACCCGCCAGAAGCTGCTGCGCCGGGTGGAGCCGGACGATCTGGTCAAATTCGGCCTGATCCCGGAGCTGATCGGCCGCCTGCCGGTGGTCACGGTGCTGGACCCGCTGGACGAGGACGCCATGATCCGCGTGCTGACCGAGCCGAAAAACAGCATTGTGCGCCAGTACCGCGAGTTGTTCCAGCTGGACAACGCCGAGCTGGACTTCACCGACGCGGCGCTGCACGCCATCGCCAAAAAGACCATCCAGCGCAAGAGCGGTGCCCGCGGCCTGCGCAGCGTGGTGGAGGAACTGCTGATCCCCATCATGTACGAGATCCCTTCCGACCCCACCATCATCCGCGTCACCATCGACGAGGACACGGTGGAGGGCGGCAAGCCCCATCTCGAATATGGCGCGGTGCGCAAACGCTACAAAAACCAGAACCAGCTGCCGCCGGTGCAGTATTGACGCTGCGGCAGTACAATAACACTGCAAAAGGCACGGACGTAAAAAAAGCGTCCGTGCTTTTTTGCAGCCTTGTCCGCCGTGCGCTAAATTGGCGGCGTCCGACCCGGAGTGCCAAACCGTGTCTTTTGCGGCGAAAAATGCGCGGAACAGCCCCGTGCGCAGTGCGGATCTGCCCCCGATGCAAGGCGCGGCCAAGGGGGAAAACGCGCCGCGAGCGGCTGCATGAAGCGCCGGCGGAAAGGCTCCTTCCGGCGGAAAACGGCGGGGCAGGCACGCAAAAATCCGGGAAATCGGCGCTGTAAAGCGCAAAAAATGAAATTCACAAAAAATTTATACTTTTTTTGCTTTCGGGGCTTGATTTTTGCCGGGCAAATGACTACAATATATCATGTTAGCAGTCGAGATAAACGAGTGCTAAATCACCAAGTTTCCATTTGATTTTTATGTATAGGAGGATGTTTCGCTATGAAGATCAAACCTCTTGCTGACCGTGTTGTCATCAAACTGGTCGAAGAAGAAGAAACCACCAAGGGCGGCCTGATCCTGACCGGCACCGCCAAGGAAAAGCCCCAGGTCGCTGAAGTCCTGGCGGTCGGCCCCGGCGGCAACGTCGACGGCAAGGAAGTTGAGATGATCGTCAAAGTCGGTGACAAGGTCCTGACCAGCAAGTATGCCGGCACCGAAGTCAAGGTGGACGGCGAGGAGTGCACCATCGTCCGCCAGAGCGACATTCTCGCCATCGTCGAGTAATTTTCAGCTTATTACAAAGGAGAGCGCAGTATCATGGCTAAACAGATCAAACAGGGCGAGGACGCCCGTAAATCCCTTTGCGCCGGCATTGACCAGCTGGCCGACACCGTCAAGATCACCCTGGGCCCCAAGGGCCGCAACGTGGTCCTGGGCAAAAAGTTCGGCAGCCCCGTCATCACCAACGACGGCGTGACCATCGCCAAGGAGATCGAGCTGAAGGACGCTTTTGAGAACATGGGCGCCCAGCTGGTGCGCGAAGTCGCCACCAAGACCAACGACGCCGCCGGCGACGGCACCACCACCGCCACCGTCCTGGCCCAGGCCCTGGTCCACGAAGGCATGAAGAACGTGGCCGCCGGCGCCAACCCCATGGACATCAAGCGCGGCATGAGCAAGGCAGTTTCCGCCGCCGTGGAGGCCATCAAGGGCAACAGCCAGAAGGTTAAGGGCAGCAAGGACATCGCCCGTGTCGGCACCGTTTCTGCCGGCGACCCGGAGATCGGCCAGCTGATCGCTGACGCCATGGAGAAGGTCACCGCTGACGGTGTTATCACCATCGAGGAAAACAAGACCACCGCCGAGACCTACACCGAGGTCGTCGAGGGCATGCAGTTCGACCGCGGCTACGTGACCCCCTACATGGTCACCGACACCGAGAAGATGGAAGCCGTCTTTGAGGACTGCAGCGTCATGATCACCGACAAGAAGATCAGCGCCTTCCAGGATATGGTCCCCCTGCTGGAGCAGATCGTCCAGTCCGGCCGCAAGCTGCTGATCATCGCCGAGGATGTGGAGGGCGACGCCCTGTCCAACCTGATCATCAACCGCCTGCGCGGCGGCCTGAATGTTGTGGCTGTCAAGGCCCCCGGCTTTGGCGACCGCCGCAAGGAGATGCTGCAGGATATCGCCATCCTGACCGGCGGCACTGTTATCAGCAGCGACCTGGGCTATGAGCTGAAGGACGCCAACCTGTCCATGCTGGGCACCGCCCGCCAGGTCAAGGTCACCAAGGAGAACACCACCATTGTCGGCGGTTCCGGCGACAAGCAGGCCATCGCGGACCGCATTGCCCAGATCCGCAGCCAGATCGCCACCGTCACCTCTGACTTTGACCGCGAGAAGCTGCAGGAGCGGCTGGCCAAGCTGGCCGGCGGCGTGGCTGTCATCAAGGTCGGCGCTGCCACCGAAGTCGAGATGAAGGACAAGAAGCTGCGCATCGAGGACGCCCTCAACGCCACCAAGGCTGCCGTTGAGGAGGGCATCGTTGCCGGCGGCGGCACCGCCACCATCAACGCCATCCCCGCTGTCGACAAGCTGATCGGCGAGCTGGAGGGCGACCAGCGCACCGGCGCCAAGATCGTCCGCAGCGCGCTGGAGGCGCCCCTGCGCCAGATCGCTGCCAACGCCGGCCTGGAGGGCAGCGTCATCATCAACAAGATCCTGGAAGCCGGCAAGCCCAACTACGGCTTTGACGCCCAGAACGAGACCTTTGTGGACGACATGATCGAGTCCGGCATCGTCGATCCCACCAAGGTCACCCGCAGCGCCCTGGAGAACGCGGCCAGCGTTGCCGCCATGGTCCTGACCACCGAGAGCCTGGTGGCCGACCTGCCGGAGCCGCCGGCCCCGGCAGCTCCCGCCGGCGGCGACATGGGCGGCATGTACTAAGCGCGTCCAGTCACCCGCTGACACAACCGGATACCCAAAGAGGCCGGAGCCATCAGGCTCCGGCCTCTTTTGCCTGCCGGTGACCATTCCGCCAGGCAAATGCCCCCACAAAAAGGGCTGTGCTTTATCGCCGCAAAAATGTCTGCGCGCCGTGATATCGGCCGGAACCGTCCGCCGTCTGACGGAAATCCGGCCGGGGGCAGAGCATTCACGGCCTGGCCGCGGCTAAGGCAGAAGCGCCCCCTGGCAGGCGGCAGAGGACGGCGCCGCCGCATAGGATGGCAGGGATATCCCGCACTTGCAATGCCGGCAAAAACTTGGTATCCTTGTATGGTAAAAGATAAACACTGTGTCCAAACGTCGGGCGGCAGGGCCGGCGGTGTTGCGGCAAAAACGGAGGTGGCAGCCTTGGCAAAAATCAGATCCTGGCAGATTTTGGCGGCAGGGGCGGCGGCACTGTTCGCGGCCGAATGGGGGCTTACCAATATTGTGGTCAAACCCCGCCAGCAGCTAGACAACCGGGACGCCTGCAAGAAAGAACTGGCTCTGGCCGGCCTTACCCTGGCCGATTGGGAAAAAAACTGGAACCGGCAGGATTTTACCCTGAAAAGCCGCTATGGGTACCGGCTGCGCGGCGCGGTGATCCCCCGCGACCCGGCGGCAAAACCCGCGGATGGCCGCACCCGCGTGGTGGTGATCGTGCACGGCCATGGCGAAAACCTGATCTCCAGCCTGAAATACGCGGCCATCTTCCGGCAGCTGGGCTTTGCGTGCATCGTCTACGACCAGCGCAACCACGGCGCGTCCGACAAGGCCCTGACCACCATGGGCCGGCGGGAAGCGGACGACCTTGCCACAGTCTGCGCTTGGGCACGGAAAAAATACGGCAAAAGCTGCCTGCTGGGCACCCACGGCGAGTCGATGGGCGCGGCCACCGTCATGCTGCACAGCGCCATGGACCGCCATCTGGCCTTTGTCATTGAGGACTGCGGCTATTCCAGCCTGAAAAAGCAGCTGGCCTGGGTGATGAAAACGCGGTATCACCTGCCGCCGTCGGTGCTTTTGTACCCCTGCATGGCGGTGGCCTGGCTGCGCACCGGCGTGCGGTTTTCCAAGGTGGAGCCGGCGGAAGCGGTGGCCCGCAGCGGCGATACCCCCATGCTGTTCATCCACGGCGACGCCGACACCTACGTGCCCTATTGGATGCTGCAGGAAAACTACGAAGCCAAGCGCACCGGCCCGCGGCGCAAGGCGGTGTTTGCCGGCGCAGCCCACGCCATGAGCTGCCTGTCCGACCCGGCGCGCTACCGCCGGGTGATCGAAGAATTTTTGCGCGACAACCATGTACTTTGACCGGCAAGAGCAAACCGGAAGGAAGGCGGGCGGCATGAAAAAATGGATTTTTCTGGCCATGATGCTGGGCGTTATGGCGGTCATTTTTGTGCTGTCCGCCCAGCCGGGGGAGCAGTCCTATGCACTGTCCGCCCAACTGGCGCAGCAACTCCAGCAGGAGTATATGGCCCAGGCCACGCCCGGCTGGTTCAGTGCCGATTTCCATGCCAACCTGCGCAAGTGGGCGCATGTGTGGCTGTACTGCCTGCTGGGCGTTACCGCCGGGCTGGCAGCCTGCGGCTTTTTGTACCCCGGGGCCGGGCAGCCGGCAAAGCGGCTGCTGCACTGCGCGGGGGCGGCGCTGGCGGTCTGCCTGCTGTATGCTGCCGGTGATGAGCTGCACCAGTATTTTGTCCCCGGCAGAGCCTGCCTGGCCACGGACATTTTGGTGGACGCGCTGGGGTTTGCCCCCTGCGTGCTGGCGGTCTGCGGCATTTGGCACTGGCTGGCCTGCCGCTGTGCCCGGCGCCGGCAGACCGGGGACCCGAACGCAGGATAGCGGGATAAACGTAGAACAAACGCAGCGTCCGGGGGCATCGCCCCCGGACGTATGTTTTTTGCGGTTCCGGGCAGACTGTACAAAGAGGAAAAGACATCTTTGTACAAATAGCGGAAGGGGGAACACGCATGACGCGCCGCCGCCTGAATGTTGTCTGCGCCGCGCTGGTGCTGCTGTTCGGCATCGTGCTCTGCCGCGTGCTGTGGATCGCCACAGACACCGGCTATGCGGTCAGCGCCGGCGCACAGACGGTCTCCACCACTGCGCTGCCCCGCAGCCGCGGCGATTTTTTTGACCGCATGGGCCGCCGCCTGACCGGCGTGCGGCAGCAATGGTATGCGCTGTGCATCCCCGGCGATTCCAGCTATGCGCGTTTGTTCCCCTATGTGCCTTACGCGCAGCAAAGCGAGCTTTACGACAACCGCAACAGCGCCCAGCCGTTTCTGGTGCAGGTCTCCGGCGACCTGAGCGCCAACGGCATCTATACCTATCCGGGCAGCCGGCGGTATCTGGACGCGCCCATCGCACCGCATCTGATCGGCTACCTGGACGGCGACGGCCATGGGGTGTCCGGGCTGGAGCTGGCCTGCGACGATATCCTTTTCACCGCCGCCGACGCGCAGACGGTGGCCTGTGCCACCACGGCGCAGGGCAGCCTTCTGGACGGCACGGCGCCCGACCTGGAAACGGTGGAACAGGGCAGTGGCCTGGGGGTGCAGCTGACGCTGGACGCCGAGATCCAGCGCGCCTGCGAGGGCATTGCCCAGGCGCGGATGGAGACCGGCTGCATCCTGGTGGCGGATGTGGACACTGCACAGGTTTTGGCCAGCGTCAGCGTGCCGGAATTTGACCCGGACAACATCCAAAAAAGCATTGATGCCAACGATACCTCGCTGATCAACCGCTGCTTTTCGGCGTTCAGTGCCGGGTCGGTGTTCAAGGTGGTGCTGGCGGCGGCCGCCTATCAGTATGGCTTGGACTGGTTCACCCACGACTGCGAGGGCGCCATCGAGGTGGCCGACCAGACCTACCGCTGCGCGCTGGGCCGCGCCCACGGCACGGTCAACCTGCGGGGCGCGCTGGAGCAAAGCTGCAACTGCTACTTTGTGGCGCTGGGCCAGGCGCTGGGCGCCGAGCGGGTGCTTTCCATGGCCGAGCAGTTCGGCTTTGGCCGGCCGACCGCCGTGGCAGGCGGGCTGAAGACCGGTGCGGGGGTCCTGCCAAATGCGCAGACGCTGCAAAACGTGGGCCAGCTGGCGATGTTCTCCTTTGGACAGGGGGAGCTTACCGTGACGCCGGTGCAGATCACCGCCATGATGCGAGCCATCGCGGGGGACGGCAGCTATCTGCCGCTGACCTTTGTCCGGGGCGTGGTGGACAGCGAGACGCTGCAGCCTGCCGATACAGGGGCCGCGCCGGCTGCCGAGCCGCAGCGTGTCTGCACGGTGCAAACCGCCCGCGTGCTGCGCAGCATGCTGCAAAGCGTGGTGACGGACGGCATCGGCGGCGACGCGGCGCCGTCCTGGGAGGAGGCCGGTGGCAAGACCGGCACCGCCCAGACCGGCCAGTTTGACGCGGCGGGGGAGGAGCTGCTCAACTACTGGTTTTCCGGCTTTTACCCTGCCGGGGAACCCCGGTATGTCATCACCGTTCTGCAGGACGCCACGCTGGAACCGCAGACCAGCAGCGCCGCCGTCTTTGCCTGTGTGGCAGATGCGCTGCACGCGCTGGAAAACGGTTGACAAGACGAAAAGGACGGCATATAATGATCGTGTAAAATTGCAAAAGGCTGAGAAGGGGTCAACCTCCCCAACGGCTTCGCTTCAGAGAGGGCGCTGTTTTGCTGCAAAGCGCCTGCGGATGCCGGGAGGAACGCCGCCCCGGAGCCCCCGGCAGAACCGGGCGTGGCCGCAGCGTTAATGCGGGCAAAGCGGCGGGCCGCCCTGTTGTACCCAAAAGGCAGCGCAGCCCGCAAACCGGGTGGTACCACGGAAGCAGATCCAGCCTTCGTCCCAGAAATTGGGGCGGAGGCTTATTCTTTTGCGGCCCGCGCTTTGCCAAACGGAAAGAGCCAAATGCAAGAAAAAGGGAATGGAGAGTCAACACACTATGCAATGGACAGGCTTGAACGATCTGCGCGAAAAATATCTGCACTTTTTTGAGGGCAAGGACCACCTGCGTCTGGGCAGCTTCCCGCTGGTGCCGAAAGACGACCCCAGCCTGCTGCTTATCAACAGCGGCATGGCCCCCATGAAAAAATGGTTCCTGGGCCAGGAGGAGCCGCCCCGCCACCGGGTGACCACCTGCCAGAAGTGCATCCGCACCCCGGACATTGAGCGCGTGGGCATCACCGCCCGCCATGGCACCTTCTTCGAGATGCTGGGCAACTTCAGCTTTCAGGACTATTTCAAGAAGGAGGCCATTCCATGGGCCTGGGAGTTTTTGACCCAGACGCTGGAGATCCCCGCCGAAAAGCTCTATATCTCGGTCTATCTGGACGACGACGAGGCCTATGATATCTGGACCAAGGAGATCGGCATCCCGGAAAGCCATATGGTCCGCTTCGGCAAGGAGGACAACTTCTGGGAGCACGGCTCCGGTCCCTGCGGCCCCTGTTCCGAGATCTACTATGACCGCGGCCCGGAGTTCGGCTGCGGCAAGCCCACCTGCGGCGTCGGCTGCGACTGCGACCGCTATATGGAGATCTGGAACCTGGTGTTCAGCCAGTTTGACTCGGACGGCAACGGCCACTACGAGCGCCTGGCCAAGCCCAACATCGACACCGGCATGGGCCTGGAGCGTCTGGCCTGCGTGATGCAGGGCGTGGGCAACCTGTTCGAGGTGGACACCGTCGCCGCCGTGCTGCACCATGTGGAGCACATCGCCGGCAAGACCTACAAGCAGAACGAGAAGGATGACATTTCCATCCGCGTCATCACCGACCACATCCGCTCCACCGTGTTCATGGTGTCGGACGGCATCCTGCCCTCCAACGAGGGCCGCGGCTATGTGCTGCGCCGCCTGCTGCGCCGCGCCGCCCGCCACGGCCGGATGCTGGGCATCGACCGCCCCTTCCTGACCGAGCTGGTGGACACTGTCATCGCCTCCAGCGAGCAGGGCTACCCGGAGCTGCGCGAGCACGAGGCCTACATCAAAAAGGTCATCGGCACCGAGGAGGAGCGTTTCGGCCGTACCATCGACGCCGGCCTGAACATCCTGCACAGCATGATCGACAAGCTGGCGACTTCCGGCCTCAAGACCCTCTCCGGCGAGGAGGCCTTCAAGCTCAACGATACCTTCGGCTTCCCGCTGGACCTGACCCGCGAGATCGCCGCCGAAGCCGGCCTGAACGTGGACGAGGACGCCTTCCATGCCGAGATGACCAAGCAGCGGGAACGCGCCCGCGCCGAGCGCCTGGCCAAGGACATCTCCGGCTGGGCCGCCGACCTGTTTGGCGAGCTGGACGCCGAGCCCACCGTTTTTGACGGCTACGACACCCTGTCCGAGCGCGCCAAGGTCGTGGCCCTGTCCGAGGGCGAGGAACTGGCCGACGCCATTGCCACCGATGTGGAGCAGAAAGAGGACGTTCTGGTGGTGCTGGACCGCACCCCCTTCTACGCCGAGATGGGCGGCCAGGTGGCCGATCACGGCTATATCGCCTCCGGCGACGCCAAGCTGCGGGTCGATCAGGTGAAAAAGACGCCAAAGGGCTATTATGTCCACACCTGCACCCTGCTGGAAGGCACCATCAAGGTGGGCGACGAAGTGGACGCCGTGGTGGAGGAAGGCCGCCGCATGGCCATCTGCCGCAACCACACCGCCACCCATCTGCTGCAGGCTGCCCTGCGGGAAGTGCTGGGCGACCATGTGCACCAGGCCGGCAGCTACCAGGACGACAAGATCACCCACTTTGACTTCACCCACTTCAGCGCCGTCACCCCGGAGGAGCTGAAAGAGGTCGAGCGCCGCGTCAACGACAAGATCTTTGCCTCGCTGCCGGTGGAAGTCCGCAACATGCCCATCGACGAGGCCAAAAAGCTGGGCGCCATGGCGCTGTTTGGCGAGAAATACGGCGACGTGGTCCGCGTGGTGGACGTCTGCGGCTGGAGCACCGAGTTCTGCGGCGGCACCCATGTAAAGAACACCGCCCAGATCGGCTGCTTCCGCATCCTCAGCGAGAGCAGCGTGGCCGCCGGCATCCGCCGCATCGAGGCTACCACCGGCTACGGCGTGCTTCGCCTGCTGGACGAACGCTGCAACGAGCTGGACTGCGCCGCCCGCTGCCTGAAGGTGGGCAATGTGCACGACCTGCCCGCCCGCGTGGCGGCCGTTGTGGCAGAGCTGAAGGAGGCCAACAAGCAGCTGGACATCGCCCGCGCAAGCATCGCCGCCGCCAAGATCGACGGCCTGTTCGACGCGGCCGAGGATGTGGACGGCGTGCGCATCGTCACCGCCTTCTTCAGCGGCACCGGCTCCGACGCGCTGCGCAGCATGTGCGACAAGATCCGCGACAAGGCCCCCAATGTGGTGGCGGCGCTGATCGGCTCTGACGCCGGCAAGACCACGCTGGCCGTCAGCGTCAGCAAAAACGCCCAGGCCCGCGGTCTGAAGGCCGGCCTGCTGGCCAAGCAGGTCGCGGCCATCGCCGGCGGTAACGGCGGCGGCAAGCCCGACTTTGCCATGGCCGGCATCCGCGACAACACCAAGATCGACGAGGCGCTGGCCGCCGTTGCCGGTATCGTGAAAGCGGAGCTGGAAAAAAACGGCTGAGTGGTGTATAATACCTGTGTACGATAAACTGCCGGGCAGGGGCTGCCGGTTTTGGCCGGCACCCCCTGCGGCGGGCGGTTCACCCAAAATACCGGGCCGGCATCCGGTCCATCACAAAGGAGGGCAACATCATGGCAGACTGCCTGTTCTGCAACATTGCGGCAGGGAAGATCCCCTCGAACAAGCTGTACGAGGACGACACGCTGCTGGCGTTTTACGACATTGACCCCCAGGCCCCGGTGCATTTCTTGGTCATCCCTAAAACGCACATCGACTCGGCCGCTGCGCTGACCGAGGCGGACGCCCCGCTGCTGGGCCATGTCTTTGCGGTCATCGCAAAGCTGTGCGCCGAGCTGGGCTGCGACGGCGGCTACCGCGTCGTCACCAACGTGGGCGAGGACGGCGGCCAGAGCGTCAGGCACCTGCATTTCCATGTGCTGGCAAAGCGCAGCCTGGCCTGGCCTCCGGGCTGATCCCGGTCCGTTTTTCGCGCGGGTTTTGCGCGGTTTAAGTTTGACAGGGGGAACCCGGCAGCAAAGCCAGAGCGCCGTTTGTCGCGAGGATGCCTGCGGGACCCCCGGAGAATGAAAAAGAGGGAAGAAAATTATGGCAGATACCTATACCCTTCACGTGGCGGGCCTGACGCGGGAACTGCCCATCTGCAAGGTCAACGATCACATGGACATCGCCGCTTTTATCATGTTCGGCGACGTGGAGCTGACTGTCGCCTGCGCCCGCGACCTGCTGGCCAAGTGCCCGGACTTTGACATCATCCTGACCGCCGAGGCCAAGGGCATCCCCCTGGCCTACGAGATGGCCCGCCAGAGCGGCAAGCCCTGGCTGACCGCGCGCAAGGGCGTCAAGCTGTACATGAGCGAGCCGGTGGTCATCGAGGACGAGTCCATCACCACGGCCGGCAAGCAGAAGCTGGTCATCGACAAAAAGGACATCGACGCGATGAACGGCAAGCGTATTTTGATCGTGGACGATGTGATCTCCACCGGCGGTTCGCTCCATGCGCTGGAAACGCTGGCCGCCCGCAGCACCGGCACCGTTGTGGGCTGCTGCGCCGCGCTGGCAGAGGGGGATGCGGCCAAGCGCACCGACATCTTCTTCCTGGAACCCCTGCCGCTGTTTTTCCACTGATCCATGAAACGTAAGCTGGCGGTATTCGGCCTGGCCTTCTCTCTGGCCGAGCTGGCCGCGGCCTACCTGCCGTCGCCGGCCGTCTGGCTGGCGGCGGCTTTTGCGTTGGCGGGGGCGGTCTGGGCCTTCCGGTACCGGAAGGCAAGGGCAGCAGTGCTGCCCTTGATGGCAGCTGTCTGCCTGGGGCTTGGCTGCCATCTGGCTTACCGCGCGCTGGCGGTGCAGCCGGCCCTGGCGCTGGCGGGCCGCACCGTGCAGGTCACGGCAACGGTGCAGACCGACGCCGAGACCTCCTACCAGGAGGACCGGCTGCGCGGCACGCTGCATATCACCGAGCTGGACGGCCGGCCCGCCGACCTGCTTGTTTCCTGCGCAAACTTCCCCGGCACGCAGCCCGGCGAGGTCTTTTCCGCCGTGCTTGCGCTGGAGGAACTGGAGGACGACTCCTACCGCATGGACCGCTATGCCGACGGCGTCTATCTGGCCGCCGACTATCTGGAAGGCTACGCCTACCTGGGCGACAGCAGCGCGCCGGCGTTCTGGCTGTACCGGCTGCGGCGGGCGCTTTCCCGCCGGCTGACCACCTGGCTGCCGGCCGAGGAGGGCGGCGTGGAGGCCGCCATGCTCATCGGCGACACCGCCCGCCTGAGCGATACCCAGCAGGAAAACTTCCGCGTGGCGGGCGTGTCCCATCTGCTGGCAGTGTCCGGTCTGCACGTCACGCTGCTGTGCGGCCTGCTTGCGCCGGCGGGGGACCCGCGCAAGCGGTTTTCCCGGCCGCGCATTGCAGGGCAGGCGGCGGTGCTGCTGTTGTACCTGGCGCTGATCGGCTTCCCGGTATCGGCGGTGCGGGCGGGCTTTGTCTATCTGGTGGCGCTGGGCGGCTACTTTTTTGTGCAGCCGCCGGATACGCTCACCTCCATGGGGCTGGCCGCCCTGGTGCTTGGCGTCCAGAACGCCTATTTCGTCTGCGACCTGGGGTTCCAGCTGTCTTTTTCGGCGGTGCTGGGTGTGCAGGCGGCTTCGGCCCTTGCCCGGTGGGAGCGCCGCCGCCTGCCGCCGCAGGACAGCCCCTTGCAGGAAGCCGCCCGCCGGGCGCTGCTATGGCTGGCGGAGACCCTGCAGGTCACGGTTTTGGCAACGCTGGCCACCATGCCGGTATTGCTGGCCCGCGGCATGACGGTCAGCGGCGTCGGCGTGCTGACCAATCTGCTGGTGGTGTGGATGCTTCAGCCCGCGCTGGTGCTGGGCATCGGGGTGCTGCTGCTCTCGGCTTTGCCGGTTCTGTCTTTTGCCATGCACGGGCTCAGTTTGGTGCTGGCGCTGTGGCTGCGGGCAATATGCGCGGTCATTGGCTGGTGCGCCTCGCTGCCGGGGGCGCGGCTGGCGCTGCCCGCCGCCTACACGCTGTTTGTGCTGGCCGTGCTGGGCGTTTTGGCGGCGGTTTTCTGGCGGATGCGAAAATTTGGCTGGTACCTGCCCGCCGCGGCGGTCTGTGCGGCGCTGGCCATCGGGTTGGGCGTCCGCATGGACCGGGACGTGGTGCGCATCGCGGTGGTGGGCACGGCAGGCAACCCCTGCCTGGTGGTCACCCAAAACGGGCAGGCGGCGGTGCTGTTCCGCGGCGGCAGCTCCAACCTGCGGGCGGTGCAGGAGTATCTGGACAACGCCGGCGGCCTGCCGCAGACGCTGCTGGTGGACCTGCGCCAGGACCCGCGCGCCATGGAGTTTGACGCCGAAACGGTCATCGCGATGGATTCGCTGGACAGCGGCCTTGCCGCGCAGACGATCCTGGACGGCGTTACGCTGGAGCTTGTGCACGATCCTGGCGGCAACCTTGCGGTGCTGGACATAAACGGCTATACTGTGGGTATCATGGCGGGCCGCGCCAGGCTGGTGCAGCCGCTTGCACTGAACATCTACTGCGCCGGCGCCAGCTATCCGGACAGCATCGACGCCGACACGGTGATCTACACCTCCCGCGCCGCCGACTGGCTGGAGGAAGCGGACGCCGAACTGCTGTACGGGCCGGAGGAACCGGTGGTGACCATCCGCCCCGGCCGCTCGGCCACCATAGACGGAGTGAAAGAGTATGCTGTACAGTGAGAACGAACTGAAAAAGCGCCTGAAAGCCGGCTGCGGCATTTTCTATTTCTATGCCTCGGACGAGGCGCTGGTGCGCGACGCAGCCGGCAAGGCCGAACGCGCCCTGCTGGCCGGCGACCCTGAAACGACGGTGCTGCCCGGCCCCACCCCCACGGTGGAGGAGATCGTCATGGCGGCGGGGACTATCTCGTTTTTCGGCGGCAGGCGGCTGGTCAAGCTGCCGCTGATCCGCCCCTCCGCCTACTCGGACAAGGACCTGCAGGAGGTCTGCGACACGCTGGCCGACACCGAGAACGCGGTCTTTCTTCTGACCAGCGTGTTCGAGGAGCATTACGGCAAGATCAAGCCCGGCAAGCGGGAACAGAAGCTGATCTCCGCCTGCGAAAAGCTGGGATACTGCGTCCGGGTGGCCAAGCCCGGCCGCAGCGACCTGCAAAAGCTGCTGCGCACATGGGCCGGGGAGATGGGGACGACCTTTGCCCCCGGCGCCGACACCCAGCTGCTGGACCGCTGCGGCGAGGACCAGTTTTTGCTGCGCAACGAGGTGGACAAGCTGGCGGCGCTGTCCGGCTACGGCACCGTCACGCCGGAGATGGTGCGGGAGCTGGGCACCGTTACGCTGGATGCCGACACCTTTGACATGGTCAAGCTGGTCACCTCCGGCCAGACGGCCAAGGCGCTGCAAAAGCTCAAAGTTCTGCTGGAGCTGCAAAACGACCCCATCCTGATCACCGGCGCACTGATCGGCAACTATCTGGATATTTACCGGGTGTTCCTGGCCCGGCGCAGCCGCCGCCAGCTGGCCGACGCGGCCAAAGACTTCGGCTACACCGGCAAATGGAACTACCGCCTGGGCAACGCCGAGAAAGCCGCCGCCCGTTTCAGTCGCGCCCAGCTGGAAAACAGCCTGTGCATCCTGCAGCAGCTGGACCTGGATCTGAAACGCAGCAAGCTGGACAGCGACCTGCTGCTGCAAAAAGCGTTGTGCCAGCTGGCCCTGGCGGGAGGCCGCCGATGAAACTGCAGCTGGACCGCGTGCTGGTGGTGGAGGGCAAGTACGACGCCGCCCGCCTGGCCGGCATTGTGGAAGGGACGATTTTGACCACCGACGGCTTTGCCGTATTCAAGGACAGGACGATGCAGGCGCTGTTCAGGCGCCTGGCCCGGACAAAAGGGCTGATCGTTTTGACCGACTCGGACGCGGCGGGGTTCCGCATCCGCCATTTTGTCACCCGCATTGCGGGGGCGGAGCATGTGGTGCAGGCCTATGTGCCCGCCCTGCCCGGCAAGGAGCCCCGCAAGGCGGAGCCTGGCAGGGAGGGCCTGCTGGGCGTGGAGGGCGTGCCCAACGAGGTGATCTTGGCCGGCCTGCGCACCGCCCTGGCCGGCGTGCCGCAGCAGGGCGGCGCCCCGGCGCAGGCGGAACCGATCCTGTACAGCGATTTGTACGAGTGGGGGCTTTCCGGCCGGCCGGACTGCGCCGACTTCCGCCGCCGCTTTCTGCGCAAGATCGGCCTGCCGCCGCGGCTGAGCAAAAAAGAACTGCTGGAAGTGCTGAATACCCTGTACACCCGCGAGGCCCTGCGGCGGGAGTGCGAGGCGGCAAAACCAAAAGCGAACGCAGAACAGGAGGAAGCCCCGATGACGGAACCCTCAAATGCTCCTGCCCGGAAAATCGCTTTCTGCGGGCTGGCCTGCTCGGAATGTCCGGTCTGGATCGCCACACAGGCTGGCGACAGGGCTGCCATGGCCCGATTGGCGCAGGAATATTCCACGCCGGATTTCGCCTTTGCACCCGATGACATGGTGTGCCGGGGGTGTGATTCTCCCGCAGGGGCCAACGAGAAAATGTGTGCCGGCTGCCCCATGCGGCAGTGCGGCATGGGCCGCGGGCTGCCCCATTGCGCCGCCTGCCCGGACTATCCCTGCCGGACGGTGGAGCAGTATATCCCCGCCGATTCCGACCGCCGCCGGCTGCTGGACAGCCTGGCCGAAGCATACTGAACGGCGCCGGCCGGCAATGCAAACAAACGCCAGGCGGAAGCCCCCAACCACAAAGGGGCTTCCGCCTGGCGTTTTGCCTGCCGCGCAAAGCGGGGCAGGGGAGGGGTCATTTCAGCACGCCGTCCAAAACCTGCCGGCAGTACCAAGGCTTTGGCGCGCAGAATCGCTTGCCGGCCAGACCGGCGAAGGCAGGGTCGGAGATTTTTGCCGGGAAAGCAAGCTCCCAGGCGCACAGAGCCTGGTATTTCAGTTTCAGCTCCCGGTTGGCGGCGTGGTTGCCGTACTTGGAATCGCCCAGGATCGGGCAGCCGATGCTGGCCAGGTGGGCGCGGATCTGGTGGGTGCGCCCTGTGACCAGTTCCACCTGCAAAAGCGCCAGCCGCCCGCTGACGGCCAGTGTCTCGTAGGCGGTGATGATCTCCCTGGCGCCGGGGCGGGGGCGGTTTACCACCCGCACGATGCCGGCCTCGGCATCCTTGAGCAGATAGTCGTGCAGGGTGGCCGCGGGCGGCTGCGGCCGGCCAAAGGTTACGCACAGATACCGCTTGCGCAGCGCGCGGTCCCGGATCAGGCCGGTCAAAAACGCCTCGGCCTCCGGCGTTTTGGCCAGCAGTACCAGCCCGCTGGTGCCGGTGTCCAGCCGGTGGCAGAGCCGGGGCGGGCGGGCGGCATCCCAGCGGCCGGCGTCGTACAGCGTCTTGCACACGCGGTTTGCCAGCGTGTCGGCGTCCGGGCCTTCCACCGGGATGCCGGCGGGTTTGTTGGCGACGATCAGATCGTCGTTTTCGTACACAAATTCAGCCGGACGCAGGCCGGCGAACGCCGGGCCCTGGCGCGGCGCTTCGCCCAGCTGCTCGTCGGTTAGGTACAGGCGGATAACGTCGCCGTTCTGCACGCGGGTGGCAAGCGGCTGCTTTTTGCCGTTGAGCTTGATTTTGTTCTCCCGCAGGGCCTTGTTCAGCCGCCCGATGCCCAGCGCCGGGTACTGCCGGGCCAGGTACTTGTCCAGCCGTACCGGCAGCAGGCTTTTTACATGGATCTCTCTCACTTTTGTATCGTCTCCAACTCTTTGTCCCACAGCACGGTGGCGTCGTCGATGTCCAGCGTGACCATCAGCCAGCCGGGGTCGCTGTCGTCAAACCCGGTGATGGCGTATTCGATCCCGTCCGCCGCAATGGCGGCGGCGTTTTCCAGCTTTGCGCGGGTAAAGGGGGCGTCGGCAAAGCAGACGGTCTTTTTGGTGCTGTCCAGCACGCCGCGGTTCCACAGCTGGTCGGTGTAATCGGCCAGGCGCAGGGGATAGTTCTCGTCATAGCGGGTGCACAGCGCGTCGCCGGCAAAGTCCTGCATGCCGGGGGCGATCACATACCACCGGCAGCTGCCGTCGGCCGAGCGCACCTCGCCGCACCAGGCGGCGTCCTTCACCGGCTCCACCGCCTGCAAAAACGCGGTCTCGTCCCGGAACAGGTACAGGCTGCCGGCGTCCGCCCTGCCTTCTGCCAGCTTCGCCAGCGCAGACTGGCGCGCAGCGTCCAGCGCGCCGGCGTCGTAGCGGGCGGCAAAGGGGTCGTTGGTGGTCATGCCGTTGTCGGCGGCGTACAGCGCCAGGTGCAGCGCGTCGTCCTGGATGCCGTTCAGCGAGACGATGTGCTCATAGCGGGATGCGGCTTCCTGCCAGAAGCTGCTCTCCAGCCCGGAGGGGAAAGCCTGCTGCTGTTGCGCCTCCGCCATGGCCTGGCTGCGCTGCACAAGGCCGGGGGAAATATCCCACACCTGCACCGCCGCCAGCAGCACCGCGGCTGCGACCGGCGCGCCCCGCCAGCGCCGCGGCACGGCCCGCGCCAGCCAGACAAAGGCCGTGAGCAAAAGCAGGTAATAGACCGGCCAGAACATCCGCCCGCCGGAGCGGAACACCGAACAAAGCTGCAAAAGCGGCCCCGGCAGCGGCAGTTCCAGCAGCGTGGCGCCGTTTGCCGTCACCGCATTGCTTACGGCAAACAGCGTTAAGATCAGGCAGACCACGCCCAGCATCCAGTGGCGGCGGACCAGCCCACGCAGCCCCAGCCGGCGCTGCAATGCCAATATAAGCGCGGCCGCCGGCAGGGCGATCAATACGCCCAGCCCCAGGTAGGCAAAGGCGTCGTAGTTGCCGCCCACCTGATTCTGCACCGGAAGCAGCCGGCTCCAGACAGTGCCGTTTACGCCCGCCGGGTTCCACAGCGCGTTCAGGTTCAAGCCGAAATAGCCGTACAGCGCGTCGCTGCCGCCGGAAGCATCGCCGTAAAACAGCCCAAACACCCACCCGGCCGCGGCGGTGGCGGCCAGAGCGCCGGCCAGGTACAGCGCAGGCCTTGCCCACCGGCGGTTTGCGGCGGCGTATTCCACCAGCAGCGCCAGCGTGACGGCATAGGTCATGGGCACAAAGTAGGGGTGGATGGTGACGGCGGCCACGTTGAGCAAAAACAGCCCCGGCCCCGGCATCCGATCCTGCCGCCGGCAGCGGAAATACCAGTACAGCGCGGCCAGGATAAAGAACTGTGCCCCCAGCGCGGTGTGGCGGATGGCCCGCTCAAACAGCACAGGGCTTGTGACAAACAGGATATCCCCCAGCAGGGGCAGCGCCACGCCCGGAACAAACAGCCCGGTCAAAAGCGCGCCGAACGCCCCCTGCAGGAAAAACGCCAGCAGCGTAAACCAGCCGAAATACTGGAAGGTGTCCGGCAGGACCGGTGACAGCAGCCGGAACAGCGCCGCAAACAGCGGGACCGAGTCGGTATACGCGACGCTGAGCCCATCAGGAAAATTGATGTTTTGAGCGATGCACAGCGGGAAGCCGGGCTCGCTTTGCCGGTAGAACAGCCAGCCGGCGTAATGCTGCTGGATGTCCTTCTCGATATAGCCTCCGCGGCAGAAGGCGTCGTTGGTCACGTCCAGCGGAGCCGCGCCGTAGACCAAAAGGAAGGCCAGCGCCCCCAGCGCGCCCCCCAGCAAAAACAGCGCAAGTGTGCGGCGCTGCGCTGCCGTATGTTCTGTGTGCATGGGCGGGACCTCCTGGTGCGATGGTTTTGCGGCGTCCGCATTTTGTTTTCTGCTGCTATTTTACCACAAACCCGCCCGATTGCCTACCGTCCGGCAAAAACGAGCAACAGAGATTTGACAAAGCCTGCCGCCGCGTTGTACAATAAACCGGTAAGCCGCCATGGCGGAACTGGCAGACGCAAGGGACTTAAAATCCCTCGCTGGAGACAGCGTACCGGTTCGATCCCGGTTGGCGGCACTGAGGATGAGAAGGGGAGCAGAAACCCGGGTTTCTGCTCCCCTTCTCGTTTTTTGTGTCTTTTATTTTGTCCGGCTTATGCCTCCTGTGTTTGGCCGCCGCGCCCGCACCCCAAAGACGACGGCCTTATAGTTCCATACCGAAAAGCAGCCGGCCGCAGCGGCTGACCGGGAAAAGCCGGCTGCCGATGATCGAGAGCGGCGGCGCGTATCCATGCCGATTTTTGTCCGCACATTTTGCAATGCTGGCTCGTTATATAAAATAGAAAGACAAATGCCGGCCGGCAGGGAAGGAGGGGATGCACGATGCAGGAGGATCTGGTGGTACAGTACGAGAAGCTGTACCGATACTGCTATTTTCGCGTCCGCGACGCCGATCTGGCCGAGGACCTGACGCAGGAAGCCTTCCTGCGCTATTACCGCCAGGACGAGAGCAAGCGGCAGGCAGGCGGGACGGCTTACCTGTACGGGATCGCCCGCAACCTGTGTACCGATGCCTTCCGCCGGCGGCCTGCGCTGCCGCTGGACGACCAGCTGCCGGCGCCGGACAGCCTGGCGGACACGGACCGCACCCTTGCGCTGCGCCAGGCCATTGCCGGCCTGCCTGCCGACCAGCAGGAGATCCTGCTGCTGCGGTACGCGAATGACCTGCCGGTGGGGCGGGTGGCCGCCATTGTGGGGCTTTCCCGCTTTGCGGTCGGCCGCAAACTGCGCGCCGCGCTGAAACGTCTGCGTGAAACATTACGGGAGGAGGATTTTGCATGAAACATCATGGCCCCCGCAAAATCGATTGGCATGCTGAGCTGCGCGCCGCCTTTGCCACGCCGCCCGCCCGGCGCGGGGCGGCGTTTCTGGCCGGGCTGCCGGCCTGGCGGCCCCATACCGGCGTCGGCTGGCTTTTGTGGGTGCAGCTGCGCTATCTCCGCTGGCGGGTCTGGCTGGCGGCCGCGGGGACGGCGGCGTTCTGCCTTTGGCTGGCGTCCGCGCCTGGCAGGCAGGATGATGCCTGGGCGCTGGCCGCCGTCCTGCCGCTGGTAACGCTGGTCCTGGTCTGTGAGCTGGCCCGTGCCGCGCGGTTCGGCATGGCGGAGCTGGAGGCCGCCTGCCGGTACAGCCTGCGGCAGGCGGTGATGGCGCGCACGCTGCTGCTGGGGGCGGCGATGCTGCCGGTGCTGGCCGCCGCCCTGGCCGCCCTGCACCGGATGACGGCGCTTGGTCCTGCACAGGCGGCGGTATACCTGCTGACGCCCTGGCTGCTCTCGGCCGGGGGCAGTTTGTGGGTGCTGAACCGGTTCCGCGGCGCGGAGGGCGGCTATGCCTGTGCGGCGGTCTGCTGCGGGGTCAGCGCCGGGCGCTTCCTGCTGACCTTTTTCGATGAAGCTGCCGCTGCGGCGGAATTTTTGCCGCTGTGGCAGGGGGCGCTGGCCGCCGCCATCCTGCTGACCGGCTGGCAGGCAAGGCGCTGGTACCGGCAGACGCTGTGCCCGCAGTGACCGGGAGAAACGCTTTGCCTTTTTACCCGGACAGCCGGGGCGGCATGGGAAAAACGACAGGAGGGACTTTTATGGAACTGGTTTTGGATCGGGTCACGAAGCAATACGGCGCCAAGCTGGCCTGCGACCGTGTCAGCGCGCGGATGGGCCCCGGCGTATACGGGCTGCTGGGGGCCAACGGCGCGGGCAAGACCACATTGATGCGCATGATCTGCGGGGTGCTGCGGCCCACCTCCGGCAGCATCCGTTTTGGCGGGATGGAGGTGGACAGCGAGGCTTACCGCGCCAGCCTGGGCTATCTGCCCCAGGAATTCGGCTACTACCCGGAGTTTACGGCGCAGGATTTTCTGCTTTATCTGGCGGCTCTGAAGGGCCTGCCCCGGCAGCAGGCCGGGCTGCAAACCGAAGAACTGCTGGAACTGGTGGGGCTGGCCCCCCAGCGCCGCAAAAAGATCCGCACGTTTTCCGGCGGCATGCGCCGCAGGCTGGGCATTGCCCAGGCGCTGCTGGGCAGCCCGCAGCTGCTGGTGCTGGACGAGCCTACCGCCGGCCTGGACCCCAGCGAGCGGGTGCGTTTCCGCAACCTGATCGCCCGCCTGGGCGAGACACGGACGGTGCTGCTGTCCACCCACATTGTCTCTGACGTGGAGCACATCGCGGGCACCATCCTGCTTTTGAAGAGCGGCGTGCTGCTGCAAAGCGGCACCCGCCGGCAGGTGCTGGAGACGGTGGCCGGCAAAGTATGGACCTGCACGGTCCCGGCCGCGCAGGCGGAGGAACTGTGTGCCCGGTACCCTGCGGCGGACGTCCACCCGGAAGCCGGGGGCACCGCCCTGCGGCTGATCGCACCGGAAGCGCCCTGTGCCGGCGCACAGCCGGCCGAGCCGAATCTGGAGGATCTGTATCTCTCGGTGTTTCAGGAGGTGAGCGGAAAATGAGACAGTTTTGGACCATTGTCGGGTTTGAATACCGCAAGATCCTGCGCAGGCGCTCCACCTGGATCGCGTTGGCCGCGGCGCTGATCTTTGCGCTGCTCAATTCGCAGCTGTATCTGATGGGCGGGTCCTACATCAACGGCGAATATCTGGAATCCAACCGCCAGGCAATGGAAAAGGACCGGGGCTATGCCCTGGCGCTCAGCGGCAGGCCGATGGACGGCGAACTGCTGACGGAAGCCGCCCGCGCTTACCAGGCCATCCCGCAGGACGCCGAGCTGTACCAGGCGACGCAGGAATACCAGCAGACCGCCCGCCCCTACGAGCCGATCTGGCTGATGATGAGCAACTTCTATACCGAGGAGGAAGTGCTTGCCATGACGCCCGACCTGGCCGCGGAATTTTATGCCCGCCGCAGCGCGCTGGTGGCAAAAGACATTGCCGAGATGAGTGCCGGCGACGCCACCAAAGCCGCCCTGCTGGCCTGGGACGCGCAGATCAAAACGCCCTGGACCTACCGTTCCACCGCCGGGTACGAGACTTTTTTGACAGCACTGGAATTTGTGGGCTTTCTGGCTGCCTTTGCTGGGGCGGTCTGTTTGGCGCCGCTGTTTGCCGGCGAATGTTCCCGCGGCACCGACCCGATCCTGCGCAGCGCCCGGCACGGCCGCGGCCTGCTGGCCTGGGCCAAGCTGCTGGCGGGGACCACGGTGCAGCTGGCGCTGTTCGGGCTGACGGCCGGGGCGTCCTGGCTCAGTTTCCTGCTCAGCTACGGCTTTGACAACGGCGATGCACCGCTGCAAATGATGGCCTGGCGCTGCAATTACCCGCTGACGCTGCTGCAGTGCACGCTTTTATGCGTGCTGTGCGTGATGGCGGCCAGCCTGATGCAGGCCGCCCTGACCATGCTGCTGAGCGCCCGGCTGAAAACACCCTTTGCGGTGGTCATTGTTGTTACGGTGCTGATGCTGGCGCCGATGATGTTTGACCTGCCCAAACGCCCGCTGTGGCCGCTATTGCTGTACAACCTGCTGCCGGTGCGCATGATGAAGTTTTCCAACATTTTCAGCCCTGCGCCCTACGAGCTGCCGGGCGCGGTGGTGCCCCAGTATGTGGTGTTCCCGGCGTTTGCGCTGCTGGCCGCGCTGGCGCTGGTTTTTCTGGCGGCACGCTGCTACCGGCGGCGCCAGGTCGCTTGACACCCTTTTAAGATGTATCTGAAAAGAGATCCCAATGCGTATCGGCTGAATGCCGGGCTGCATTGGGATCTTTTCTTTGCCGGCGGGAGGGCTGAACGGGGCTGCTGGAACAGCGGTGGGAGGGTTTGCAGAAATGCGCCCTGACCGGAACAGCTCCCGGCGTTTTCCGCAAAAAAATCCGGCGCGGCGGTCAGATTGTGTCTTATTTGTAACATCTTTTCCCAAGTGCTTGCCATTTGCAAAAAAAGGCTATAAAATGTACCATGTATTTTTATAAGCGTCCCTTTTGGATAACTGAGTAGAAATATTGCAGAACAACGGCGTGCCGCGGTGCGCGGGAGGCAGGGGATACGGTTGAAGCGGATCTTTGTCATCAATCCTGTGGCGGGACCGAAAAATCCATCTTCCATGCTGCGTCCCCGCATCCAGGCGGCCGCAGCGCAGTGTGCGGACGAGGTGGAGATCCTGGAGACGACCCGCCCCGGCCATGCGCGGGAGCTGGCGGAACAGTTTGCCAAGGCCGCAGAGCCTGTCTGGCTGTACGCCTGCGGCGGGGACGGCACTTTCAACGAGATGGTGCAGGCCGCGGTGGGGCATCCGAACCTCTCTGTCGGGCTGGTGCCCTGCGGCAGCGGCAACGATTTTGTGCGGAACTTTGCCCCAAAGGAGCAGTTTCTGGACATCGCCGCCCAGCTGGCGGGCAGCCCCCATGCCATCGATACCATCCGTACGGAGTACGGGTACAGCGCCGCCATCTGTGCGGCCGGGCTGGATGCCCAGGTCGCCTACGGGATCCCCAAATTCAAGCGGCTGCCCTTCTGCGGCGGCAGCATGGCATATACGCTGTCCATCGCCGAGGCGGTTTTCAGCACCTTCCGCCACCGGCTGCGTGTCACATTGGACGACCGCACGCTGGAAGGGGATTACATGATGTCGGCCATCTGCAACGGCAGGGTCTACGGCGGCGGTTATTTCGCCGGCCCCCATGCTCTTTTGGACGACGGTTTGCTGGATGTGGTGCTGTTAAAGCCGGTGCCCCGCTGGAAGATAGCCGGCCTGCTGGCCAGGTACAAGGCGGGCGGGCACCTGACCGCAGAGGATGCCGTCAAGCCGGAGTTTGCCCCGTATATGACCTTCTGCCGGGTGCGCACCGTCACGATGGAAACACTTGACGGCCGCCCGCTGATCGTCACGCTAGACGGCGAATGCGCCCCGCGCACCAGCCTGCACGCCCAGGTCTGCGAGAAAAACCTGTCTGTACTGCTGCCCGCCGGGCTGGACGCTAAAACGCTGCCTTTTGTGCGGCGCTGAAGAAAAAGCCCTGGGGCGGCCGGTATGTGACCGGCCCGGTGATCAGGAAAATCGGAGAGAGCAAAGGTGCTGAGAAATTTGCCAAAAAGCAGCGGATGCAACGCTGAGGTACGCGGCTTTTTGGCAGGATCAGACAGCGCCGGGGATCTTTCCGATACACCCTGGAAAGCAAGACCCTTGCCGGGTCAATGGAGGGAAAGAATATGCCTGAGAAGAAAGTTAAGGTGAAGATCGCCTCAAACGTGCTGCATCTGCCGGCCATCGCGCTGCGCGGATTGGTGGTTTTCCCCAACAATATCGTCCATTTTGAGGTGGGCCGCGCCAAGTCCATCGCTGCCATCGAGGCTGCCATGCACCTCAACAGCAGCGTGTTCCTGGTGGCCCAGCGGGAGCTGGATGTGGAGGAGCCGGCAGCCGGCGACCTGTACACCTATGGCGTGGTGGCCGAGATCAAGCAGGTGCTGCGTGTCTCGGACGAGCTGGTCAAGGTGCTGGTGGAGGGCAAAAGCCGCGCCCGCCTGCTGGAGCTGGAGTCCGGCGGCAAGTTTTTGCAGGCCACCGTGCGCCCGGCGCCGGTGCGGGGCATCAACACCGAAAAGCAGGCCCAGGTGGAGGCGCTGGTGCGCAGCCTGAAGGAATGCTTTGAGGAGTATCTCAGTTTCAGCCCGCAGATCTCGAAGGATGTGGTGTATAACATCCTTTCGTCGGACAATGCGCTGTACCTGAGCGAATATATGCCCGCCAACCTGCTGTTCAAGTATCAGGACAAGCAGGCGGTGCTCAACGAGTCCACCCTGCTGGGCCGGCTGGAAAAGCTGCTGGTGCTGCTGCACCGCGAGTGCAACATCCTTGCCATCGAAAAGGACATCGACGAGAAGGTCAACGTCCAGATGGACAAGGGCCAGCGGGAATACTATCTGCGCGAGCAGATGCACGCCATCAGCGAGGAGCTGGGCGACAGCGAGGACACCCGCGCCGAGGCTGACACCTACCGTCAGAAGATCCTGGAGCTCAAGCTGGACGCCGAGAGCGAGGAAAAGCTGCTGAAAGAGTGCGAGCGCCTGGCCCGCATGCAGGGCAACTCGGCCGAGACCAGCGTCATCCGCAATTATCTGGACACCTGCCTGGCGCTGCCCTGGCATGTGACCACCAAAGATGACCTGGATCAGGCCCACGCCTGCAAGGTGCTGGACCATGACCATTACGGCCTGAACAAGGTCAAGGAGCGCATCCTGGAAATTCTGGCCGTGCGCAAGCTGAACACCGACGTCAAGGGGCAGATCATCTGCCTGGTGGGCCCTCCGGGCGTGGGCAAGACGTCCATCGCCCATTCCATCGCCGAGTGCATGGGCCGCAAGTTTGCCCGCATGAGCCTGGGCGGCGTCCATGACGAGGCCGAGATCCGCGGCCACCGCCGCACCTACATCGGCGCCATGCCGGGGCGCATCATCAGCGCGGTGACCACGGCCAAGTCCTCCAACCCGGTCATTCTGCTGGACGAGATCGACAAGCTGTCCGGGGATTACAAGGGTGACCCTTCCAGCGCGCTTTTGGAGGTGCTGGACCCGGAGCAGAACCGCACGTTCAAGGATAACTACCTGGACATCCCGTTCGACCTCAGCGAGGTATTGTTCATCACCACGGCCAACGATGCGTCCACCATCCCGGCGCCGCTGTACGACCGTATGGATGTGATCGAGCTTTCCAGCTACACCCGCACCGAAAAGTTCAACATTGCCAAAAAGCACCTGCTGCCCAAGCAGCTGAAAAACAACGGCCTGACCGGCAAGGTCACGATGTCCGCCGGCGCGCTGTATCAGATCATCGACGGCTATACCCGCGAGGCCGGCGTGCGCAATCTGGAACGCACCATCACCGATGTGCTGCGCAAGTGCGCCAAAAAGATCGCCGCGGGCGAGGCGGAGAAGATCAGCGTCTCGGCCGCCATGGTCAAGACGCTGCTGGGGCCGGAGAAGGTCAAGCCTTCCTTTATTTCCCGCGCAAACGCGGTGGGCATCGCCAACGGCCTTGCCTGGACCAGCGTGGGCGGCGAGATGCTGCCGGTGGAAGTGGCAGTCATCCCCCAGGGCAGCGGCAAGATCGAGTTGACCGGCAGC
>DSLFC04102__coassemble_659_pt1 | contig 38358 bp, 31 predicted proteins | sample DSLFC04102__metabat2_high_PE_002 | metagenome-assembled genome bin DSLFC04102 | reverse complement strand
CCAGCTCGCGGCAGATCTGCATGACCTGCTCCTGGTAGACGATGCAGCCGTTGGTCACGTCCAGGATGTGGGCCAGCCGGGGGGTCTTGTAGCTGATCTTGTCCGGCTCCTTGCGGTTGCGCAGGTAGGTGGGGATGGAATCCATCGGCCCGGGGCGGTAGAGCGAGATCAGGGCGATGATGTCCTCCAAATTTTTGGGGCGCAGGCCGGTGAGCACCTGGCGCATGCCGGTGGATTCCAGCTGGAACACGCCCTCGGTCTCGCCGTTGGTCAGCATGGCGTAGGTGGCCGGGTCGTCGTAGTCGATCTTGGCAACGGCAAAGTCCGGGGTATGGCGCCGGACGGCGACCTCGGTGTCGTGGATGACGGTCAGGGTGCGCAGGCCCAGAAAGTCCATCTTGAGCAGGCCCAGGCGCTCGATCTCGGTCATATTGAACTGGGTCACCGGCAGGCCGTCGTTGGTGGACAGCGGCACATACTCGGTGGCCGGTTCCCGCGTGATGACGACGCCGGCCGCATGGGTGGAAGCGTGCCGGGGCATGCCCTCGACGCCGATGGCGGTGTCGATCAGCTCGTGGATCTTCTCGTCGTTTTCGTAGAGCTTTTTCAGGTCGGGCGAGACTTCCAGCGCATGGCGGAGCGTCATTTTCAGCTCCATGGGGATCAGCTTGGCCACCTTGTCCACGTCCTGGTAGGGCAGGCCCATGACACGCCCCACGTCCCGCACCGCGTTGCGGGCAGCCATGGTGCCGAAGGTGACGATCTGCGCCACATGGTCCCGGCCGTATTTCTCGTTGACGTAGTCGATGACCTCCTGCCGGCGCTCGTAGCAGAAGTCCACGTCAAAGTCGGGCATCGAGACGCGCTCCGGGTTCAAAAAACGCTCGAAGATCAGGTTGTAGCGGATGGGGTCGATGTCGGTGATGCCCACGCAGTAGGCCGCCAGGCTGCCGGCGCCGGAGCCGCGGCCCGGCCCCACCGGGATGCCCCGGCTTTTGGCGTAGTTGATAAAATCGTAGACGATCAGGTAATAGTTGGTGTACCCCATCGTCTTGATGACGTTGATCTCGTATTCCAGGCGGTCCTTCAGCTCCCGGGTGACCTTGCCGGGGTAGCGGCGTTCCAGGCCCTCGCGGCAGAGCATTTCAAAATAGTCCTGGTTGTCCATGCCGTCGGGCGCTTTGAAGTAGGGCAGCTTGGTGTTGCCGAACTCAAAGTGGAAATCGCACAGATCGGCGATCTTGTTGGTATTCTCGCAGGCTTCGGGCACCATCGAGAACAGGTCGTACATCTCGTCGGTGCTTTTCAGGTAGAACTCGTCGGTCTGGAACTCCATCCGGTCCACGTCGGCGATGGTCTTGCCGGTCTGGATGCAGAGCAGGATGCTCTGCATCTTGGCGTCCTCTTTGCGGATGTAGTGGGCGTCGTTGGTGGCCACCAGCGGGATGCCCGTCTCCCGCGAGAGGCGGATCAGCTGGGGCAGCACCACCCGGTCCTCGTCCAGGCCGTGGTCCTGCAGTTCAATATAGTAGTTGCCCTGGCCGAACAGATCGTTGTAGTACAGCGCCGCCTGCCTGGCGCGGGCGTAGTCCCCCGCCAGGATGGCCTGGGGGATCTCGCCGGCCAGGCAGGCGGACAGGCAGACAAGCCCCTCGTGGTGCTGCTCCAGCAGCTGCTTGTCGATGCGGGGCTTGGAGTAAAAGCCTTCCAGAAAGCCGGCCGAGACCATCTTGATCAGGTTTTTGTAGCCGGTCTCGTTTTTGCAAAGCAGGACCAGGTGGTTGTTGCCGTCCACCCGGTTGACCTTGTCGAAGCGGGTGCGGGTGGCCACATAGACCTCGCAGCCGATGATGGGCTTGATGCCCGCGGCCACGGCGGCGTCGTAAAACTGGATGCTGCCGTACATGACGCCGTGGTCGGTGATGGCCACGGCGGTCTGGCCCATCTCTTTCAGGCGGTCAAACATCCGGTCGATGCGGCAGGCGCCGTCGAGAAGGCTGTACTCGGTATGGACATGCAGGTGGGTAAACTGGCGTTTTGTTTCGCTCATGGCACTTCCTTCTCGGCTTGGGGGTTGGGTTCAGGTCCGGGGCGGCGGGCGGTCTCGACGCGGCGGGCGGCCTCCTGGATGCGCTTGAACCGGTGGGAAAGCCCCGCCTTGCTGACCGGCGGGTCAAACTTTTCGGCCAGGCGGGCCAGGGGCAGGTCAGGGTATTCCATGCGCAGGCGGGCGGTCTCGCGCAGCTGGTCCGGCAGCGTGTCCAGCGCGCCGGCGTCCCGCAGCGTGCGGATGGCCAGCTGCACCTGCACCGCCGCCTGGACACTTTTGCCCAGATTGGCGGTCTCGCAGTTGGAAAGGCGGTTGGTGCGGTTGCGCATATCGTTGTACATGCGTTGCTCCATCACCCGCATGGCGGCGCCCCCCGCCCCCATAAAGGCCAGCAGGTTTTCGATCTGGTCGCTGGCCTTGATGTAGACCACGTTGACGCCCTTGCGCTGGGTGCGGTGGGGGCGGAAATGATGCTCGGACAACAGGGCTTCCAGCTGGCGCGAGACATGGTACCGCTGGGACGAAAACTCGATGGTGTAGCCCTTTTCCGGGTCGGTGGCGGTGCCGCAGCACAAAAACGCCGTGGACAGAAAATAGGACACGCAGTTTTGGCAGGCAAAGCAGTCCGGGTTGATGTGCAGCGAGGGTTCCCGCCCGGTGTGGCCGAACAGAGCCAACATTTTGCCCACCTCGGCCGGGTCCTTGACGGCAAACTCGTACACCGGGCCGGAAGGTCGCTGCTTTTCGGTGACGGTGCCGGCAATGCCGCATCGCTCGTACAGCTTGCGGACCAGGGCGGCAACGCCCTCCTGCTCGGTCTGCAGCACCACGCCGCGGTCGTCAAAATATTTGCCGAAACAGGCCGCCGCGTAAGCGGCAGCCTGGGTGCAGCAGTGGCGCTGGATCTTGCGGCGCAGGATCTCGTTTTTGACATCCTGAGAAAAGCTCAATGGGAAGCCTCCAAAACAGAAAATAGACCGGGTGCGATCCTTTTGGGGCGCGGAACGCCCCGTTCACATCGTTCGCTTTGCGTCCCGGTGCTGCACGCTGGGGGCATAGCCCAGCTTTTGGCAGAATTCGCCGATCTTGCGGGCAAAGGTGATGGAGCGGTGCTTGCCGCCGGTGCAGCCCACCGCGATCATCAGCTGGCTTTTGCCCTCCTTGACGTAAAGGGGCAGCGCGTACTCCAAAAAACTTTCGATGCGGCGCAGGAACTCCTGGGACTCCGGCGACTGCATCACGTAATCCACCACCGCCTGGTCCAGGCCGGTCAGGTTTTTCAGCTCCGGCACATAGAAGGGGTTGGGCAGGCAGCGCACGTCAAACACCAGGTCGGCCTCCTGGGGGACGCCGTACTTGAACCCGAAGGACACCACCATCAGCGACATACCGGTCTGGCCCTTGTTCAAAAACAGGCTGCACACCCGCTCGCGGTTTTGGGCGGTGGTGAGCATCGAGGTATCGATGACATACTTGGCCCGCTCCCGCAGGGGGGTCAGCATCTGGCGCTCCCTGGCGATGGCCTCCCGGATGGGCAGCCCCTCGCTGATGGTCAGCGGATGCTGGCGGCGGGTCTCTTTGTAGCGGCGCTGGATCACCTCGTCGGAGGCGTCCAAGAACAGGATCTCGCAGTCCACCTGCTTTTCGTCCAGCGCGGCCAGGGCCTTGTCCACGTCGCGGGCGGTGCGCAGGCCGCGCACGTCCAGCACCACCGCCACCCGGCTGAGCTGGTTCTCACCCTGCAGGGCAAAATCGATCAGGCGGGGCATCAGCCCTGCCGGGATGTTGTCGATGCAGAAAAAGCCGATATCCTCCAGCGCGTTCACGGCCATCGACTTGCCCGCGCCGGAAAGGCCGGTCACCACCAGCAGATTCATCTGTCCCACCCTCTTTCTCGTTTTTGTATCCGGCCGGCAGTCCCCTGCCGGGCCTGTCCGCCCCGCCGGAGCGGCGGCGCGGCGCTTACTGCACCACGCGGATCTCCCGCTCCAGGCGGTAGCCGGTTTTCTCGTACACGATGCGGGCGACCTCCTCGGTCAGGGCCACCACGTCGGCGCAGGTGGCGCCGCCGGTGTTGACCACAAAGCCACAGTGCTTGGTGCTGACAGCCGCGCCGCCCACCGCAAAGCCCCGCAGGCCGGCCTGCTCGATCAGCGCGCCGGCAAAGGCCCCCTGGGGCCGCTTGAAGGTGCTGCCCGCCGAGGGCAGCTCCAGCGGCTGCTTTTCCCGCCGGCGGGCCATCAGCTCCTGCATCTCGGCCTCGATGGCCGCCGGGTCGCCGGGGGCCAGGCTGAACTCGGCCTCCAAAATGACGCCGCCCTCGGTCTCGAAGCGGCTGGTGCGGTAGCCCAGCGCCAGCTCCTGCACCGGCAGCGAATCCAGCCGCAGCGCCCGGTCCAGAAAGGTCACCCGGCGCAGCACCTGCTTCAGCTCGCCGCCGTAGGCGCCGGCGTTCATATACACTGCGCCGCCCACCGTGCCGGGGATGCCAAAGGCAAACGCCAGCCCGGCCAGGCCGGCCTGCTGCGCTTTGCGGCAGACCGCCCCCAGCGGCGCGCCCGCCGCCGCCCGCAGCACGTTGCCGCTGACGGTGACGGGTCTTTTCATCTCCACCGTGCAGACCACCGCGCCGTCAAAGCCGGCGTCGGAAAACAGCGTGTTGGAGCCATTGCCCAGCAGGTAGCTGCGCACGCCGTGCTCACGGCAGAGTTCCAGCATGCGCAGCAGCTGGGCGGGGGTCTCCGGCCGGCAGAAAACCGCCGCCGGGCCGCCGATCTGAAAGGTGGTGTGCCGGCTCAGGGGTTCGCCCTGCAGGGCGGGCAGCTGCTCGGCCCGCAGCGCCCGTACCAGTGCCGCAATGTCTGACATAAAGGGGTCCTCCGTTTTGTATCAGTATGGCCGGATGCCGGCCGCCGGGGCAGGCCCGGCAGCCGCGGGGCCCCGCCGTTCAGATGGAATGCTCCAGCGCCGCCGCGCCGATGACGCCCGCGTCGTTGCGCAGCAGGCAGGCGCGGATCTCCGGGCAGCGGCCCGTGGTAATATTATGCGTTTCCTTCTGCACGTAATCCCGCACGGGGGCCAGCAGCACCTCGCCCTGGTTGGAGACGCCGCCGCCGATGCAGACGACCTCCGGCTCAAAGGTGTTGACCACGTTGGCAATGCCGCAGCCCACATATTCCAGCCAGTTGTCGATGACCTGCTTTGCCGTGGCGTCGCCCTGTTCCATGGCGTCAAAGGCGGTCTTGGCGTTGACGTGGTCCAGGTCGCCGGCGATCTTCCACATGATGGTGCCGGGGTTCTGGCGCATGGCCTCGCGGGTGTCCTCGCTCAGCGCGCGGGAGCTGGCGTACCGCTCCCAGCAGCCTTTGCGGCCGCAGTTGCAGGGGCGGCCATCCTTGACAATGACGGTGTGGCCCATCTCGCCGGCGGCAAAGTTGAAGCCGCGCAGGATCTTGCCGCCCAAAATGATGCCGCTGCCGATGCCGGTGCCCAGCGTGATGATGACCGCATCGCTGTATCCCTTGGCGCCGCCGGCGATGTACTCGCCGTAGGCGGCGGCGTTGGCGTCGTTTTCCACATAGACCTTGCAGCCCAGCAGCGCCTCCATATCGGGGCCCAGGTTCCAGTCGTAGTAGTTGAAGTTGGTGTTGTAGCCCACAAAGCCGGTGGTAAAGTTGACGCTGCCCGGCGTGCCGATGCCCACATAGCGCACCTGGTCAAAGGGGACGTTATTCTCCTTTGCAACGGTGCGGCACAGCTTGGCCAGCGCGGCCTCCAGGTCCGCGGCCGGGCGGGGCAGCCGGGTGGCCCAGGTGGTCTTGCCCACGATCTCGTAGTTTTCGTTGACCAGGCCGGCGGTCATGGTGGTGCCGCCCAGGTCGATGCCGATGGTATAGCTCATAACAAAAATCCTCCTATCTCCTCCGCAGCAGCCCTGCGGTGCAGCTTCAAAATATGGACCAGCGCCTGCGCCGAGCTGTTGACCACATGGTCGGCGGGGTAGTCCACTTCCTCCAGCAGCGTCAGCAGCGGGGCCATGTTTTCCCGCAGCTGACGGGTGGAGTGGGCGTCGGAATCCAGCGCCACATAGCAGCCGTTTTGGTAGCAGGCGCGCACCAGCGCCCGCATGTTGGGGATGCCGTCCCTGCGCACGTTGAACGAGTTGCCGTTTAGCTCCACGACCTTGTGGCAGCGGGCAAACGCTTTGGTGACCAGGTCATAGTCATAGCGGTAGTTCTGCTGCTCCGAGTGGCCGATGCAGTCGACATAGGGGTTTTCGGCCACGGCCAGCCAGAGATTGGTCGCCTCCCGCTCGGTCAAAAGGCCCGGCACGCAGGGGCTGTGGATGGACGCCACCACCCAGTCCTGTTTGGCCAGCAGCGACTGGGGCATATCCAGCCCGCCGGCCACATCCATGACGTTTGCCTCGGCGCCGAACAGCATCACAACGCCCTGCACCCGGCGATCCACCGCGCCCTGGTTCTGGAAGTGCCAGATATGCGGCGCGTCCGGCATGGCGGGCGCATGGTCGGTGACGGCCAGCGCCCGGTAGCCCAGCGCGGCGGCCTCGGCGGCCATGGCGTCCAGCGTATGGAAGGCGTGGGTGGTGCTGAGGGTATGGGTGTGAAGATCGGCGATGATGGGATACATGGATGGTTTTGGTCTCCTTTTCGTGCGGTTTACAGGACGTCGTTTTGCAGGCCCAGCTGCTTGAGCAGCTCCCTGGCGGCGTTGTAGCCCATTTCCTTGGAACGGTTGTTCATGGCCGCGGTCTCGATGATGACGGCCAGGTTGCGGCCGGGCATGACCGGGATGACCATGTTGGGCACCTGCACGCCCAAAATGTCGGTGGTCTGGCTTTCCAGGCCGGTGCGGTCGTAGTTTTTGGTGCGGTCCCAGGGTTCCAGCTCGATGACGATCTCGACCTGGACGCTGCTTCTGACCGCGCCGATGCCGAACAGCCGGGCCACGTTGATGATGCCGATGCCCCGCAGCTCGATAAAATGGCGGATGTTTTCCGGCGAGGAGCCCATGATCTGCTTGGAGCTGACGCGGCGCAGCTCCACCGCGTCGTCGGCGATCAGGCGATGGCCCCGCTTGACCAGCTCGATGGCAGTCTCGCTTTTGCCCACGCCGGAGTCGCCGGTGATCAGGATGCCCTCGCCGTAGACCTCCACCAGCACGCCGTGGCGGGTGATGCGGGGGGCCAGCTCCATGTTCAGCGTGGTGATCATGGTGCCCATCAGGGGGGAGGTCATCTCGTTGGAGAGCAGCAACGCCACACCGTACTGCCGGGCAAACTCCAGCATTTCGGGCAAAGGCTCCAGCCCGCGGGTCAGCACCACGGCCGGCGGCTGGAAGGAAAACAGCTTTTCCAGGTGGGCGCGGCGGGTGTCGGCCTCCAGCTCGTTGAGGTAGGACATCTCGGTCAGGCCCAGGATCTGGATGCGCATGTTGTCAAAGTACTGGTAGTACCCCGCCAGGAAGATGCCGGGGCGGTACACCTCGGTGGCATAGATCTTGATCTCTTTCAAATCCTTCGGCGTATAGGCCACGGTCAGGCCGGACTCGGAGGCCACGCGGTCCAGCGTCACAAAAAAGTGTTGTTCTTCCATGCTCGGTTCGCCCCTTTCGTTTGCTGTGCGGCGGCAGGCAGCCCGCTGCGGCCGCAGTCTGTCTTTATTATAACGTACCGCCCGCTTTTTGTACAGCGATGGCGGCACAAAAAGCGGGCGGTTTTTCGGTTCCTGTTCCGGAATGGGCGGCCGGTCAGTCCCGGTCGCGCAGGTGCTTGAGCAGCGCGTAAAAGCCGTCGTAGGGCAGCGGCAGGCGGAACAGCCGCTTCAAAAAGCCCACCTTCCACCGGGCGGCGGAAAAATCTTTGGCCAGGGCGGCGGGGCAGCGCAGGTACTCCCCCGCCGTGCGGGGCGCAGCCAGCCGGAAGCGGACGCCGTCCTCAAAGACAAAATCGCCGAAGCAGGCGGCCTGCTCCATGCGGGGGCGGCGGGCCATGTTCAAAAACGGCGCGATGGCCGCATCCGGCGCCAGCGCCGTGCCCCGGTGGGGCGACGCCGTCCACTCCCGCGCAAAGCGCAGCGCCCCCCGCTGCACCGCCAGCAGCTCCGCCGGCGGGCTGGCGTCCTCCTGCACGGGGGCGGGACCCTGGGGCGTCATGCGGTAGCCGGTGGTGGCCCCCACCGGCTCCGAGATCAGGTACTCCAAAATGGGCTGGGCCATCCAGTACCACAGCGGCGCGGGCTGCCCGCCGAACAAAAACACATCGGCGGCGTCCCGCGGCAGGTTTTGGTACAGCCGCCCGTCGCAGGCCAGGTACAGCCCGTGCAGCGCGCAGCCGCACAGCTCCTGCAAAATGCGCTGGGTGGTACCGCCGCTGCCCAGGTCCACCACCAGCGTGCCGGGCCGTTCCAGCCCGAACTGCGAAAGATAAGCCCGCGCCGCGGCGGCCTGGCAGCGCACCGGCTCCCCCGCCGGGCCGCGGCTGAGGGCGCTGACCGCGCACAGCAGCTTGCCCAGGGCGGACTCCGGCGTGCAGGCCGGGTGGCGGCGCAGGTCAAAGGTCAGGCCAGGGTCATAGCCGGGCAGGCGGGTGCCGGGGGCAAAGCCGCAGAACGCTAAAATTTCGTCCACCCGCAGCAGCTGGCCCGGCAGCGTGGCAGCCAGCAGTTCCAGCGCCTGGGGCGTCATGGGGCGCATCAAAAGCGCCGGGCACAGGCTTTTGCGCGAGACACGCAGGTAGGCGGTGTCCCGCGCGCCGTCCAGGCGGCAGGCTTCCCGCACCAGGGCCATATCCCGCGCCAGCAGCACCAGCCGGCTGCCGGGGCGGGCGGCCGCCTGCGCTTGCAGCCAGGCCGCAAAGCTGACGGCCAGCGGCCCCAGCACCGTAAAGCCGAATCGCTCCTGCCCGTCCCGGATGTCCGGGGCACGGTTGGCAAGCCAGGCGTACATGGCTTTCTGCTCCGGGGTTTCGGGGTCAGGCAGGTAGGCGGGCAGCGGCGGGCGGCCTGGGGTGTGGACACAGTGCACGCCGGCCAGCGCCGCGCCCAGGCTGTCCGCCCGGCGGTCGTCGCCGAAAAACACCACATCCCGCGGGCGCAGGCCGGCGCTTTGCAAAAACACCCGGAACAGCCTGCCGCTGCGCTTCTGCACGCCGTACTCGGACGAGACAAAGACCCCGTCCCACCGGCCGAAGCCGCAGCCGTCCAGCAGCGCGCGGACCGCGTCCGCCGGCAGGTACATATCCGACACGGCGTACACCGCCATGCCCGCGGCCCGGCAGCGTTCCACCAATGCCAGCATGCGGCGGTCGGCCACGCACAGCGCCCGCTCGGCCGCGATCTCGGCGGCGGGGTCCAGGCCAGCCAGACGGGGCCGGGCGTAGATCTCGGCCAGGGTCACCTCCCGCCCCGGCGCGGCGGCGCGGGCCTCGGCCTCGGCCTGGCGGCGGTTTTGGGCAAAGCCGGCGGGGGCATGGCCGCGGGCTTCCATCCAGGCAAACACATCCGCCGGGGCGGCCACGTCCCGGTGGAGCAGGGTATCGAACACATCAAAGGCGGCCGCCTTGCAGCGGCCGGGCAGTTTGTCTTGCGGGGGCATGGCGGTCCCTCCTTCCTTTCCTTCAGGCCTGCACGGGGCGGGTCAGCGCGGGGCGTTTTGGGGCGGTGCGGGGTAGCGCACCGGCGGGGCAAAATGCACCCCGGCCCAAAAGCCCCGCCAGATGATGCCGATGCGCGCCCGCTTGTCCGGGCAGCGGCCGGCCAGCACCTGCACCGTATGCCAGGCGTCCTTGGCCAGCAGCCAGAGCCAGCCGCGCAGCCCCTCGCGCCGGTAAAGCACCACGTCGTTGCGGTAAAACCAGCGGTAGCGGGGCAGCCGGTCGGGGGTGTCGGCGGCTATGCTGACGATGCTTTTGTTCCGCATGGCGTGGACCACCACGCTTTGGGGCACGGTAAAGCAGGGCAGCGCGCGGGAGATGCGACGGGTATATTCCCAGTCGTCCGACCAGATAAAGAACTCGGCGATGGGCAGGCCGAACCGCCGCACCGCCTGCGCCGGAACCAGCAGCGAGACAAAGCTGGCCATCACGCTGGGGATGGGCCGGCCGCCGGGGCTTTCGTAGCCGGGAATGTCCCGGTAGGGGGTGCTGCGCTGGCGGTTCATGGGCTGGTCGGCCCCGTCCGCATCCACCGCGCGGGAGGACAGCCAGCCGCAGCCGGGCTGCGCCGCCCAGGCAGACAAAAGCGCCGCCAAGGCGCCGGGCTTTGGCAGCGTGTCATCGTCCATCAGCCAGACCGCGTCGCAGCCGGCCTCCACGGCCAGCCGGGCGCCCAGCGAAAACCCGCCGGCGCCGCCCAGGTTTTCGGCGGCGGTGTGGACGGTCAGGTCCGGGCCGGCCAGGCTTTGCAGCAGCGCGCCGGTGCCGTCGGTGCTGGCGTTGTCAACGACCAGGATGCGGCAGGACGCCCCCTGCTGCGCCCGCAGGCAGGCGATGCACCGGGCCAGCAGGTCCCTGCGGTTGTAGGTGACGACCACGGCGGTGATGCGCGGCAAGGGGGTCCACTCCTTTGTCTCTGATTTCCGGGCCGGCCGCGGGCGGGTCAGCTCTCCTGCTTTTTGGGGAAAAGTTTGCGGGCCAAAAAGGCGGTGCCTTTTTTCAGCCAACGCTGGGGTTCCAGGTAGACGATGTCCAGCTCCTGGAAATGGATGCGGTTGGTGACCAGCCAGGCGTCCAGCAGACGCTCGCTGACAAAGCCGAACACCCGCTTGTCGTTGTCGGAATAGTGGGAAATGTCCAGCTCCCGCTCCAGCTCGAACAGGATGTCGAACAGCCAGGTGCAGTAATGCTCCAGCAGCTCCTTGCGCATGACGAACATATTGAAATGATGCCCATGGGTCTTGGACATATACTCGTCGTAGGCGGGCAGGTATTCCGGGCATTTGCCGGCGATGATGCGGCGGGTGGCGGTCAGGTCCCGCTGGTGATGGGCATGGATATACTGGGTGTAGTTGGTCTCGATAAAATAGTGCCGCTCCCTGGGCAGGATGACATTGGTGTGCTGCAGGATCTCGGCCAGCTCGTCGCCGGTGATGACCCGCTGCTTTTTGGGTGCAAAGCGACGGCGGCGGCTGGCAAAATAGCGGCGGTAGTGCACCAGGCCGATAAAGTCGGCGTCCACATTGTGGACCGCCCAATACAGGCCGGTCAGCTCGCAGAAATTGGGATTTTTGGATGAGATGTTCTCGCCGGTGTCATCGCCGATATAACCAATGTCCGGATGGAGCGCGTGGCCCACCTGCACCGGCAGATACACGGGATCGTCCGGCACCCAGTAGGGCTTGTGCGTCGCTATGATGATCTTGGTTTCCACGTTTCCCCGTTTGATGCCGGCTGCCCCCGCCCCGCCGCATTGGGCAAAGGTTGCGCCGGCGCCATCCTCTCTTTCCTGGCCCATGCGTCATTGCATGGACATAATGTCCTTATTATGTAAGTATATCGCTTTTTGTACAGAAAACAAGTTACAGTTCATAAACAGAGATGTAAAAATATCGTGAAAACGCCGCCGCGCGGCGCCCGTTCAGGGGGCGGCCAGCACGGCGGCGAGGCAGCAGAGTCTCCGGCTGGGGTCATTCGTCCTCGGCCTCAAACTGCTCCTGTTCTTCCAGCAGCTTTTCCCACTCGTCAAACAGCTCCTGCTGGTGGAAGCGGGTGTCGTCCAGGTCGTCGCACTTGTCGCGCACCAGAATATGGTCGCGCAGCACCTCCGGGTCGTTCAGCTCGTTTTCCAGCTCGACGATGCGGGCGCCCAGCTGCTCGATCTCGGTCTCCACCGCCTTGATGCGGGCGCGCACTTCAGCGCGGCGGCGGCGCTGCTCCTTGCCGTAGCCGGCCTTGGCGGGCTTTGCCTCGGCGCGGGCGGCCGGCGCGGCGGGGGCGCTGTCTTTGTCCCGCAGGGCGGAAAAGTCCCGGTAAAGGGTGGTGTCCCCGTCCTCCAGGTACAGGATGGGGCAGCCCAGCGTCTGCATCAGGTAGCGGTCGTGGGTGACCAGCAGCAGCGTGCCGGTGTAGGCGGCCAGCGCCTGGGTCAGGCTTTCCCGCACGTAGATGTCCAGGTGGTTGGTGGGCTCGTCCAAAAACATCAGGTTGGGGCGTTCCAGCGCCAGCTCGGCAAAGCGCAGGCGGGCCAGCTCGCCGCCGGACAGCGACGCGCAGTCCTTGAACACCTCCTCGCCCCGGAAGCCGAAGCGGGCCAGGTGGCTGCGGACCTCCAGCTCGGTAAAGCGGGGGTACTTGTCCCAGATGGCGTCGATGACCCGGCCGAACCGCCGGGCCTGCTGCTGGGTAAAGATGCCGGGCTGCGCCCCGCCGCCCAGCCGCACCATGCCGCCAGAGGGCCGGCGCTTGCCGTCCAGCACCTGCAAAAGCGTGGACTTGCCGGTGCCGTTGGGGCCGGCGATAACCAGCTTGTCCCCCCGGTGGACGACGTGATCCAGATCTTTGACCAGCGTGCGGTCGCCGATGCGGACGGAGACGTGCTTCATGGTGACCAGCTCGTCGTAAGGCTCGATGTCGTATTCAAAGCGGAAATTCAGTTCCCTGGCCTCGTCGACGGGGGCCTCGGTGATCTCCAGCTTTTCCAGCTGCTTGCGGCGGCTCTGGGCCATTTTGGTGGTGGAGGCCCGCACCAGGTTGCGGTCGATGTAGTCCTGCAGCTTGGCGGCTTTTTCCAGGTCGGCCTGGCGCTGTTTCAACTGGCGCTCGTCGGCGGCCTGGCGCTGGGGCAGGTAGGCGGAATAGTTGCCCCTGAACACCTGGATGGTCTTGCCCCGCAGCTCCCAGATCCTGGTGCAGACGGCGTCCAGGAAATAGCGGTCGTGGCTGACCACCAGCACCGCGCCGCGGCAGGTTTTCAGGTAGCTTTCCAGCCAGGCCATCGTCTCGATGTCCAGGTGGTTGGTGGGCTCGTCCAAAATCAGGATATCCGGCTGGCGCAGAAGCAGCCCGGCCAGGCGCAGGCGGGTCTGCTCCCCGCCGGAAAGCACCCCCGCGGTTTTCTGCCAGGTGTCGGCCGGGAACCCCATGCCGGACAGCATCTTGCGGATCTGGGTGTCCATGTTGTAGGCGTCCATCGAGTCGATCACGGCGGTGCAGTGCTCGATGCCGGCGGCGACGTCGGCGGCGTCCGGCGCGGCGGCCAGCTGTTTTTGCAGCGTTTCCAGCCGGGCCATGGCGTCCAGTGCCGGGCGGAAGGACTCCTTCATCGTGTCGTAGACGGTCAGGGCCGGGTCCAGGCGGGCGGTCTGCTCCAGATAGCCGCAGGTGGCGCCGGCCGCAAAGTCGGCGCTGCCGGTATCGGGCTGGCTTTGGCCGCACAGGATGCGCAGCAGCGTGGTCTTGCCGGTGCCGTTGGCGCCGATGATGCCGATGCGGTCGCCCTTTTCGACGCCGGCGTTGATGCCGCGCAGCACCTCGTGCTCGCCAAAGCTTTTGCCCAGGTCTTGCAGTTCGATCAGCATAGTGATTCATTCCTCAAAATCGCGGCCCGCGGCTGCGGGCAAAGGTTTGCTGCGGGCCTGCCTTTCGCGGGGTCTTTGCGGTTTGCGCCCTGCGCAGGCCCTTACCCAAAAGTTTGCCGCTGCTTTTTTACAACAGCGGCAAACTTTGAGCGGATGTTGAATATCGGCAGCGCCCCGCCGGGCAGGGGTCAGTCGCTGCGGTGGCGGCGGTTGCGCACGCCCAGGTTTTCCAGCTCCTCCGGCTCCATCACGATGCGGTACAGTTCCTCGTAGCTGGTGATGGTGTGTTTGGGCTGGATGCCGGTGTCGTTCTCTGCGCCGGCAAAGTTGACCCAGCAGGTATCCAGGCCGGCGTTGCGGCCGCCCTTGATGTCGGCGTTCAGGTCGTCGCCCACCACCAGCACGCGGCTGCGGTCGGTGACGCCCAGGTCCTTGAGCGCGTGGTCGAACAGCTTGGCCGAGGGCTTGGCGGCGCCCACCTTCTCCGAGATATAGACGCCGTCCATGTAGGGCTCGATGCCGGAATCATGGATGCGGGCCTGCTGCACCTTGTACGCGCCGTTGGAGACGATGGCCAGCGTGGCCACCTCGGCCAGCTCGTCCAGCGCCGTCAGCGCGCCGGGCAGGATGTCCGGGTGCAGGGCCAGCTGCTCCTCGTAATAGTCGTTGATCTCGCGGCTTTTGCCGTTGTCCGGCAGGCCCATGGCCTGCAGAAAGCGGGCAAACCGCACCGCAAACAGCTTGCTGCGGCCGATCTCGCCTTTGGCAAGGCCGGTCCACAGTTTGCGGTTGACCTGGTGGTAGGTATCGCAGGCGGCCGCGTCGCAGGGCAGGCCGTAATGGGTCAGGGTATCGGTCAGGGCCTGGCGCTCGGCGGCGTCAAAGTCCAGCAGGGTGTTGTCCACATCCAGCAAAAGGCAGGTATAATAAGCCATGATCTTCTCCTGTTGTGATGGTTGTCGGGTTGGGGGCCGGCCGGTCAGTCGTCCTCGCCGCTGGGCGACGGGGACGGGCTGGGGGTGGGCGTGGCGGCCGCCGTGACCGAGATGGTATACTCGGCGGTGACGCCGTTGTTGGTGGCCCGGACGGTGTAGTTGCCCGGCTGCGGCGGGGTGAACTGGACGCTGTCGCCGGTGGGCTTCCAGTCCGGCAGCTGGTCGCAGGCCCAGGAGGTATCGCCGTTTCGGTTTTCCACATTGACGTACAGCGTGGCGGTGCTGCCGGCCGGCATCGACCGGGGCACCGTCATGTTCACGGTGGTGGCCGGCGCGTTGACGGTCAGGGTCATGGTGGCTTCGGCGCGGCCGGTGTTGATCTCGACGCCGGCCTTGATGGTGTAGGTGCCGGCCTGGTCGGGCGTGAAGGTAAAGCTGCCGGCGGTGGTCTGCAGTTCGTCATTGACCGCCCACTGCACCAGGCTGTTGTCGGCGGCGGCGCCGCCCAGCGTGACGCTGGCGTTGATGGTAAAGCTCTCGCCCAGGGTGATGGTGGTATCGCCCTTGTCCAGCGTCAGGGCCACGCGGGCGTCGCTGAAGATGGCCGACACCTCAATGTCGCCGGTGACCTGCTCCACGCGGGTGGCGCTGGTCTGGCCGTCGCTCCACCGGTCAAACACAAAGCCGTCCGCCGGCACCGCGGTGACGCGGATGGTCTCGCCGTCCGCCACCTGGAAGTTCAGCGAGCTGACGCCGCTCTGGTCGCCGTAGGTCAGCGTACCGCTGCCCGACTGCACGCCGTAGCGGACATTGTGCATCTGGGGCGTGGCGGTGGGGGTGGGGGTGGCTTCGGCCTGGGCGGCCTGGCTGGCGCGGCGGGGGATGTCGTCGGTATCGGGGCGGCGGTCCTCGCCGTCGTAGGCGTGGGTGCGCACATAGTTCAGATAAGCGTTGACGCCCGCCGTGCTCAGGGTGCCGTCGGCGTCCAGGTAGGCGCTCTCGGCAAAGCCGCTGCCGGTCTTGAGGGCCTCGGCGGCGTTGAGGAAGTGGTAGCCGTCCGACTCGCACAGCTGGGCCAGCGCCTGGTTGAACTGGTCGATGATGGTCTGGGTGGCGGCGGCGTTGTCGGACTCCTCGGCCACCGGCGGGATGGAGCTTACGATGATGTCGCAGCAGCTGTAAGCGTTTTTGATGGCGTTGAGCGCCTGGCGGTAATCCTGGGTAAAGGCGTCCAGCGTGGTATTGCCGTCCACATTGTTGGCCCCCAGCATGACGATGACGCGGCGGGGCTTCATCTTGGCGATGGCCTGGGGGATGGTGTAGGAGCTGGCGTCGTCCTCAAAGTAGACGCAGGCGTCGCTGATCAGATCGCCCACCGCCAGGCCGTCGCGGCCCACGTAGCGGTCGATGGTGATGCTGCTGGACGCGGTAAGGGCCACAACATTGTCGTCGCCGGCAAAGACCGCGGCGTTGATGTAGTCGGCGCCGGCATCGCTGGTTTCCGTCAGCACGGCGCTGAGCGTGGTATCCACCGGGTAGGCTTCGGGGTCATAGTCGCCGGCGGCGCTGCCAAACAGCACGCCGGGCAGGATCCAGGATGCCACAAAGCTGATGATAACGGCCGCCACACAACCCACCAGCACCAGGCAGGCCTTGCGCTGTGTGGGGCTGAAAGACGCTTTGCGCTGTGATTCATTACGGCTCATAACGGGTCAGTCCCCTTCCATGGTAGTTCATCGGGCGTAACGGGGCGGGTCAGGCTTCCGCCAAAAGAAAATCGGCCAGGGCGGCGGTGTCCGGCGCAAAACACACCGGGCGCCAGGGCTCCAGCTCGGCGCGGCTGCCGTAGCCGTACAGCACCGCAGCGGCGGGCAGGCCGCAGTCGGCGGCGCCCTGCATGTCGTCCCGGCGGTCGCCCACCATCAGGATGCGTCTGCCTGCCAGGCGCGGGTCGGCCAGGTCCTGGCGGATGACCGCGGTCTTGGTGTCCACGCTTTTGTCCATGCTGGCGCCGCCCACCAGGTCAAAGCAGGGCAGGATGCCCTGCTCCTCCAAGATCGGCAGCACCACGTCCCGCGGCTTGGAGGTGGCGGTGGCCAAAAACAGCCCCGCTTCCTTCAGCCGGGCAAGCAGCTCTTTCACACCGGGGAACAGGCTGCACTCGTGCATGCCCTCGCGGGCGTAGCGGTCACGGTAAAGATCCACCGCCCGCTCCACCTCGGCGTCGGTGCCGAAGTGCTGGGCAAAGCTCCAGCGCAGCGGCGGCCCCAGGTAACGGCTGAGATCGATATCCGCCGGGTCCAGGCCCATCCGGCGGAAGGCATAGGCAAAGGTATTCTCGATGCCGGGGCGCGAATGGATCAGCGTCCCGTCCACATCAAACAGGATAGCGTCGTAGCGCGGCAATTTATCTCCCCTCCTGCGCATAATCAATGGTATTATAGCATAAAACCTGCCGTTTGCACATCTTTTCATAAAAAATTCAGGAAGATGGCGCGCCGTGCGCCGCCCCGCGGACGCAAAAACGCCCGCAGGGGCGGCCAAAGCCATACCCTGCGGGCGGACAGCCTGTCGAACAGGTCCGAGCTTGCCGGCGGCAGAACGCTGCGCCGGCCCGGAAGGTCAGGACAGCAGCATGCGGTCGTTGGCGAACTCGCCGTCGCTGACCTGCTCGAACCGGGCCAGCAGGTCCGAGACCTGCAGCGCGGCTTTTTCTTCGCCGCGGACGTCGTAGATTATGCGGCCCTCGTACATCATGATCAGGCGGTTGCCGTACCGGATGGCGTCCTTCATGTTGTGGGTGATCATCAGGGTGGTCAGGTTGTTTTCGTGCACGATCCGGTCCGAGAGCGCCAGCACCTTGGCGGCGGTCTTGGGGTCCAGCGCGGCGGTGTGCTCGTCCAAAAGCAGCAGGCGGGGCTTTTGCAGCGTGGCCATCAGCAGCGTGATGGCCTGCCGCTGGCCGCCGGAAAGCAGGCCCACCTTGCTGGTCATGCGGTCCTCCAGCCCCAGGTCCAGCGTTTTGACCAGCTCGCGGAACTCGGCCCGCTCTTTGGCCGAGATGCCGGTGCGCAGCGTGCGGGGCTGGCCGCGGCGGCGGGCCAGGGCCAGGTTTTCGTCGATGCCCATGGTGGCGGCGGTGCCCATCATCGGGTCCTGGAACACCCGGCCGATGTACTTGGCGCGCTTGTGCTCCGGCAGGCGGGTGATGTCCCTGCCGTCGATCAGGATCTTGCCCATGTCGATGGGCCAGACGCCGGCCACCGCGTTGAGCATGGTGGACTTGCCCGCGCCGTTGCCGCCGATGACGGTGACGAAATCGCCGTCCTCCAGCGTCAGGTCCAGGCCGTTGAGGGCCACCTTTTGGTTGACGGTGACCGCATTGAAGGTCTTGTTTACGTTTTTGATCTCAAGCATTCTTGTCGGCCCCCTTTGCCACCGTGGGTTTTGTAAAGTATTTGCCCTTCCAGTACGGGATGGCCAGGAAGATGGCCACCACCACGGCGCTGAACGCCTTGAGCATGTCGGTGTCCACCTTGAACCAGATGACCACCTGGTAGACCAGGTAGTAGATGACGCTGCCCACCGCCACCGAGAGCATCTTGAGGGCGAAGTTGTGGAACACGCGGCTGAGCAAAGCCTCGCCGATGATGACGGCGGCCAGGCCGATGACGATGGCGCCGCGGCCCATGTTGATATCGGCAAAGCCCTGGTACTGGGCCAGCAGCGCGCCGGACAGCGCCACCAGGCCGTTGGAGATCATCAGGCCGATGACCTTGTTCAGGCTGGTGTTGATGCCCTGGGCCCGGGCCATGCTGGCGTTGCAGCCGGTGGCGCGGATGCCGCAGCCCAGCTCGGTGCCGAAGAACCAGTACAAAATGGCGATGACCACTGCAATGACGACCGCCACCACAAAGATGGTGTTCTGGTAGAAGGGCACATCCTTGATGTAGCGCAGCGACACCGCCAGGTCGTACTTGTCCACATTGATGGCCTGGTTGGACTTGCCCATGATCTTAAGGTTGATGCTCCACAGGGCCAGCTGGGTCAGGATGCCGGCCAGGATCGGCTGGATGCCCATGAAGGTGTGGAAAATGCCGGTGACAAAGCCCGCCAGCAGCCCGGCGCAGGTGGCCGCCAGGATCGACACCCACACGTTGCAGCCGCTCAGCATGCACATGATGCAGACCGCGCCGCCGGTGCACAGCGTGCCGTCCACCGTCAGGTCGGCAATGTCCAGCACCCGGTAGGTGATGTAGACGCCGATGGCCATGATGGCCCAGATCAGGCCCTGCGCCACCGCGCCGGGCAGGGCGTTGACCAATGTCATGATATCCAAAAGAAACAAACCTCCCCGTTTTTGCAGGGCGCACCGGGCGTCCTGCCCCGGCCGGCCCGAAGGGCCGGCCAAAAAAGTTACAGACTTTTATAGTATAGCAAAAAGGCGGGAAAAAGGGAAGCCCTTTTCCCGCCTTTTCTGCTGTATGTTTTCCCGCCTTTTCTGCTGTATGTCAGAAGGTTCCGGTATTACCCTTCGATGGCGACGTAGTCGTCGGGCACCGTGATGTTCAGCGCCTCGCAGTTGGAGGGGTTGTACATCTTGGTAAAGTTGGGGGCGTACTCGATGGGCATGGTGGAGATGTCCGCCTCGCCGGTCAGGACCTGGACAGCCATCTCGCCGGTGGCGTAACCCAGGTCGTAGTAGCTGATGGACAGGGTGGCCACGCCGCAGCCGGAGCAGATGCCCTGCTCGCCCGCAATGATGGGCACCCCGGCCGGCAGGCAGATGTTCTGGATGATCTCGGTGTTGGAAGCGGCGGTGTTGTCGGTGGGAATGTAGAGCACATCGCAGCTGGTGGAAGCGTTGGTGGCGATGGTGGCCAGGTCGTTGGAATCGCTGAAGGAGTAATCCTCAACGGTATAGCCCATCTCGGTCAGGTAGTTGGTGACCTGCTCCACCTGGTAGGCGCTGTTGGGCTCGGCGCTGCAGTACAGCATGCCCACGGTGGGGTACTGGTCCGCCGGGAAAAAGTCGGCCAGCATCTGCGCCTGCTGGTCCAGCGGGGCCAGGTCGCTGGTGCCGGAGACGTTGCCGCCCACGGTGCCGTCAAAGCCGTCGATGCCCAGGGCGACGCCGTACTCGGTGACGGAGGTGCCCAGGATGGGGATGTCGGCGGTGCCGGCGGCCGCCGCCTGCAGGGCGCTGCTGCCGTTGGCCATGATCAGGTCGTAGCCGCCGGAGACAAAGCCGTTGATGATGGTGGCGCAGGTGTTGGAGTCGCCCTGGGCGTTCTGCTCGTCAAAGGTGACGCCGTCCTCGCCAAATGCCTCCACCAAGGCGTCCTTAAAGCCCTGGGTGGCGGCGTCCAGCGCCTCGTGGGGCTGCTGCTGGCAGATGCCGATGGTATAGGCGGCAGCCGATGCGTCGGTCCCGGTATCCTCGGCGGTCTCAGCCGAGGAGCTCTCGCTGGCGTCCGAAGTGCTGGACGGGTCTGCCGCTGCAGACGACGGGCTGCCGGAGCTGCAGGCCGCCAGGCTGAGCGCCAGGCAGGCCGCGGTCAAAATGGAAACTGCTTTTTTCATGCGTATCTCTCCCCTGTTTTCTCGGCCGGGAGCACCGCTGCACAGGGCGTCCGCCGCTTGGGCGGGGCGGTGTCCTCTCTCCCCTCTGCCGATTTAATGCTTTAAAGTATAGCATATGCCGGTCGGCTTGGCAATGGACAAACGGACAATTTGCCCCCTTGTGTCCCGGTCACTTTTTAGCATTTTGTACAAAGCCGAACTGTTTTACCGCCAAAATCAGCCGCAGGGCCGTACCGGATCTGGCACAGCCCTGCGGATATTGGATGTTTGGGACGCCGTTCCCCGCTCCCGGTCACTCGCCCCTGTATTCCAGATGGAACTGCAGCGCGCCCAGCAGGTTGGCGTCGTTGCCGTAGCGGCAGGTCACGATCTCCGGCGCCGGCATGGGGGTGCAGGGCACCGCCGCAAACTGCCGCGTCACCGCCTCGCGGATGACACGGGTGACCTCCGGCCGGGCGCTGATGCCGCCGCCGATGGCGATGCGCTGCAGATCCAGCACCGCCTGCAGCGAGTAGATGCCGGCCGCCGCCATCTCGCCGAAGGTGCGCAGCGTCTCGGCGGCTTCCGGCTCGCCGGCCTCGTAGGCGTCAAAAAAGGCGTAGCCGTCCACGCTGCCTTCCGGCAGGCCGCGGCGGCTGGTATAATGATCCAGCAGCCCCTTGGCAGACATCCAGTCGCTCCACAGCGTGTCCCGGCTCAGCACGGTGACGTCGGTGCAGGCCCGGGCCATCCTGGCAAAATCCATGCCCAGCACCGACAGTTCCCCCGCCGCATAGCTGGAACCCATCCAGACCCGGCGGCCCAGCAGCAGGCCGCCGCCGGTGCCGGTGCCCAGCACGATCACCGCGCCGTTTTCCACGTCGGCCAAAGCGCCGTTCCACGCCTCGGCGCGCACCGCGCACTTGCCGTCGTTGGCGATGGTCACCGGCGCGTGCAGGCAGTCCGCCAGCAGGCGGGCCATGGGCGCGTCCCTGATAAAGGTGAAGATGCCGCCCGTATGGGCAACGCCGCGGGCGGTGTTGATGCGGCCGGGCATGGACACCGCCGTGCCGGCATACTGCCCGGCAAATTTTGCACCGATGGGCGCGATGGCCGCCAGCAGTGCGTCCATGCTCTCCTGCGGCGAGGGGACCTTGCCCTGCTCCAGGATCGTGCCGTCCTGCCCCATCAGGGCATATTTGATGAAAGTGCCGCCAATGTCCAGTACCAGATACTGCTGCATCGTGATCCTCCCTTTTTCTTCGCTGTTGGTTTTCTGTGGCCGGCAATGCGCAGCCGGCCGGCGCCGTCATTCTGCTTTTTATAGTACCACGGAATCGGGCCGGTTGTATAGCGGAAAGCGGATAAAATCTGCTTTCGCGGCGGTTTAGGTGCCGTTTTTGCGGACTGCCCTGCTTTTGTTATGGAAAACCACATCTGCCTGTGATATACTGATGCCAGGCACAGCAGGAACGCGTCCGCACGCCCGTCCTGCTTTGCGCGCAGGAACAACGGCAGGTTATGGGGGTGCCGCATCATGGAATTCCGTTTTGAAACGCAATACACCGCCAAAACAATGGTTGTCATGGCCAGGGCGCTGCGAAAGACCATCCGAAAAAAGCGCAGCCGCCGTTCCCACATATTTGGCTGGGTCGTTTTTGCGCTCGGCGTGCTGCTTGTTCTGGCAAACGGTTTTGCCCTCAACTTTCGCACCGTCATCACGCTGGCTGCTGCGGCTGTGATCCTTTTTGCCCTGCTGTTTGAGGACCGGATCAACGGATATGTGGCCAGCAAGCAGCTTCTTCCCGGTATGGAAAAGGCTGTGACGGTATTTTCCGAAAGCGGTTTCACCTCCACAACAGACGTCGGAACCACCGAATGGAAATACGACAAAATCGCAATGCTTGCAGAAACCGCCGGCTTTTTTGTATTTATCTTCAGCGCAAGCCATGCCCAGCTGTATGACAAACAGCATTTACAGGGCGGGACAGCCGAGGAGTTCCGCCATTTTATAGAGCAGCAAACCGGGAAGCCGGTCCAACAGATCCAATGATCTTTTCCGGGTCCGGCCGATCGTTTCAAAAAGTGCCCGAATTGCAAAATGGCTTTGCCCAAAAGCGGCGGAGGCCGGGCAGCCGCGCCGCTTCAATCGTCCGGGCATGGCAAATCTCACCAACAGAAAACGGCACAGCCTGCCAGATGGTTCTGGCGCTGTGCCGTTATGTTTTGTCGTAAAACGCCGGCCCTCACTCGGCAAAGCACTCCGCCTCAGCGCGGGCCAGCAGCTCGATGAACCGCTCGCGGGAGACGGCGCCGCGCAGGGCTTTGGTCAGGCCCCGGTCGGACAGCAGCGTGACCAGCCGCGCCAAAACCAGCAGATGCTCGCTTTGGGCGTGGGGCGGCATGGCCACCATAAAAATCAGGTCCACCGGCTTTCCGTCCGGCGCGCCCCAGTCCACCCCTTTACGCAGGCAGAGGGCCGCCAGCCCCGGCGCGGCCACGCCGGCGTTGCAGGCGTGGGGCAGGGCGATGCCCTCGCCGATGGCGGTGGAGCCGCCGGCCGTTTCGCGGTCGCAGACGGCGTTGTAATAGGCGGTGCCGTTGGTGATGACGCCGCCGGCCTCCTGCAGTTCCACCAGGATGCCCAGGGCATTGCTGGCGTCGGGCACGTCGGCATGGATCAGCACGCTTTCGCGGCTGAGCAGCTGGCTGACTTTCATCGGCGGCGCCTCCTTTGCGGCAAATATCAGCCCATGGCCTTGTCGATCAGCTTGTACAGGTACTCGCCCACCGCGCCGTCGGTGCAGGTGCAGGTGGTCACCTCGTCGGCGGCGGCCCGCACCTCCGAGGGGGCGTTTGCCACCGCCACCGAGTGCCCGGCCGTCTGCATGATCTCCAAATCGTTATAATAGTCCCCGATGACGATGGTCTTTTGCAGCGGCTCGCCCAGCAGGGTGCAAAGATCCCGCAGTCCGCTGGCCTTGCCCACGCCGCCGGGCATGATCTCGAAATAGATGCTGTTGGTGGCCAGGAAATAATTCTCCCGCCCGTAGTAGCGGGTCTTGGCATACTGGGACAGCTTGCGGATGGTCTCCGGGTCGCTGGCAAACACCACCTTGACCCAGCCGTCCGGCACGCTGTCCAGCGGGCAGGTCACGCCGGTGATCTTCTCGTCCACCTGGTGGGCGTGGGTGTACTCGTTGGCCTGGACCACAAACATCTCGCCCGCGTGGGCCATGACCTCGACGCCGATGCGCGGGAACTGCCGCACCACGTCCTGGATGGCCAGGGTGGCCTGCTTGCGGTCCAGCGTGGCGCGGCGCAGCACGGTGTCGGTGGAAAAGTCATACAGCAGCGAGCCGTTGCAGCTGATGGCCGGCAGCGACAGCTGGATGTCCCCCAGCGCGGCGCGGATGGACTCCGGCGGGCGGCCGGTGGCCACCGTGAACCGCCCGCCCAGCTGGGTGAACAGCTTGATGACCGTGCGGTTGCAGGAAGGGATGCCCTCCTTGGCAGTCAGCAGGGTGTTATCCATATCGCAAAAGACAAGATAGTCGCGCAGGGTCTGCTTCATGGACGGCGTTCCTTTCCATATGGGATTCATCGGCGGCCGGGCGGCTGCGGTCAGCCCTTTCTCAGCCTGGCAAGAAATGCGGTGAAATACTCCGGCAGGGGCGAGTCAAACTGCATGTACTGCCCCGTGACCGGGTGGACAAAGCCCAGCTCCTTGGCGTGCAGGCACTGGCCGTTCAGCGACTTGATGACACTGCGGGGGCCGTAGACCGGGTCCCCGGCCAGCGGATGGCCAAGGGACGCCATGTGCACGCGGATCTGGTGGGTGCGGCCGGTCTCCAGCCGGCAGGCAATGTAGGTAAACTGGCCGAACCGCTCCAGCACCTGCCAGTGGGTGCAGGCATAGCGGCTGTGCTGGTCGGTGACGGCCATCTTTTTGCGGTCGCGGGGGTCGCGGCCGATGGGCTTTTCCACCGTGCCGGCATCCTCTTTCAGGTTGCCGTAGACCACGGCGTGGTAGACGCGGTGGATGGCATGCACCGCCATCTGCTCCGCCAGGCCCTGGTGGGCGGCGTCGTCCTTGGCAACCACCAAAAGGCCGCTGGTGTCCTTGTCGATGCGGTGGACGATGCCGGGGCGGACGGCCCCGCCGATGCCGGACAAGCCGCCCGCACAGTGGTAAAGCAGCGCGTTGACCAGCGTACCGTCCGGGTTGCCGGGGGCGGGGTGCACCACCATGCCCTTGGGCTTGTTGACCACGATCAGGTGGGCGTCCTCGTAGACGATGTCCAGCGGGATGTTTTGGGGCTGCGCCTCCAGCGGGCGCGGGTCGGGGACGGTAAGCGTCACGCAGTCCCCTGCCCGGACCTTGTACCGCTTGGGGGCCGGCTGGCCGTTGACGGCCGCCGCCCCCTGCTCGATCAGGTTTTGCAGCGCGCTGCGGGTCAGGCCGCCGCAGGCATCGGCCAGAAAGCGGTCCAGCCGCTGGCCGGCAGCCTCCGGCGGGGCGGTAAACTCAAGCGTCTGCATCGGGGGCGGGGCCCTCCTTCGGTTTTGTGCCGGCATCCTGCCCTTTCCGGCCCCGGCGTTCCCGCAGCTCGCCGGCCAGGATGGCCGCAAACAGCAGCGCAATGCCGCCGGTGACGCAGATATCGGCAAAGTTGAAGATGGCAAAGTCCACAAACAGCAGGTTGATGTAGTCCACCACCTGCCCGGACACGATGCGGTCGATCAGGTTGCCCACGCCGCCGCCCAGCACCATCGTCCAGGCGATGCGCTCGGCCAGGGTCGGGCGTTTCCAGAACAGGTAAACCGCCACCGCAAGAAGCGCGATGGAGGTGACCGCAATGAGAAAGCCCTGCCTGCCCCACAAAAGAGAGAAGGCCATGCCCTGGTTGAGGGAATAGCGCAGCTCCACGATGCCGGGGATCAGCGGCATGGCCCCCACCGGCAGCAGGTTGGCCGTAGCCCAGGCCTTGATCCACTGGTCGATGCCGGCCAGCACGGCGGCAGCCGCCACCGAGAGTATACCGTACAGCATACAGGCTCCTTACGGGATGTACAGACGCGCCGGCAGCCGCCGGGCTCGCCGTGTTCAAGTCAGCCGAACGCCGGCCTCCCCGTCAGGCAGGGAAACCGGCTGTTCGTCTGGAAAACAAAAAGCAAAGGTTCGGGCAGGGATCACTTGCCCAGCACGCGGGCGCAGCGGGGGCACAGGCCGTCCTCGCCCACGGCGGGGTGGTACTTCCAGCAGCGCAGGCACTTGCCGCCGGCGGCGGTGTCCACCTGGACGCCCAGGCCGTCCACCAGGCCCCTGACGCCGCCCTCGCCCTGTTCCAGCGCGATGTGGGAGACGATCATCAAGTCGGCCAGCTCGTCCATGGGGATGGCGTTGAGGAAGTCATACAGCTCTGCATTGCAGTACAGCGTGACCGAAGCCTCCAGCGAGGAACCGATCTTTTTGTCCGCACGGGCCTGCTCCAGCGCCTTTTTCACGTCGTCGCGCACCGCCATGATGCGGTCCCACTTGGCGGTGAAAGCCTCGTCGGCGGGGGCGCCGGCCTCGGGCATCTGCTCAAAGACCACATACTCCTTCATGCCGGGCAGCTTGGGAACATAGCTCCAGATCTCCTGGCTGGTGAAGCAGAGGATGGGCGCCAGCAGCCGGGTAAAGTCCACCAGGATGCGGTAGAGCGCCGTCTGGGCGCAGCGGCGGGCCTGGTCGTCGGCGCAGTACAGGCGGTCCTTGATGACGTCCATATAGAAGTTGGACATATCAATGACGCAGAAATTGTAGATGGCGTGGTAGGCGCGGCTGAAATCGTAATTCTCGTAGGCGTCGCGCACGGTGGCGGTCAGCGCGCGGGTGGCTTCCAGCGCCCAGCGGTCGATCTCGAACAGCTGGCTGTCCTCCACCATATCCTTGGCGGGGTCGAAGCCGTTCAGGTTGCCCAGCATAAAGCGGGCGGTGTTGCGCATTTTGCGGTAGGCCTCGGACAGCTGGCGGAAGATCTCCTTGCCGGCGCGCACGTCCACGGTGTAGTCACTGGAGGCGACCCACAGGCGGACGATGTCGGCGCCGTAGTCACGAATCAGCTCGGACGGCTCGACGCCGTTGCCGGCGGATTTGTGCATCTGCTTGCCCTGCTCGTCCACGACCCAGCCGTGGCAGAGCACGCCCTTGTAGGGGGCGACGCCCTGGGTGGCCACGCAGGTCAGCAGGCTGGACTGGAACCAGCCGCGGAACTGGTCGGCGCCCTCCATGTACAAGTCAACGGGCCAGGTCAGCTCGGGGCGTTCGCGGCAGACGGCGCTCCAGGTGGAGCCGGAGTCGAACCAGACGTCCATGATGTCGGGGTCCTTCTCCCAGTCGGCTGCGCCGCAATCGCAGGTTTCGCCCTTGGGCATGATGTCGTTGGCGTCGTACTTGTACCAGGCGTCGCTGCCCTCCCTGCGGAACAGGTCGCTGACCGCCTGGATGGAAGCGTCGGTGATGTGGTACTTGCCGCACTTTTTGCAGTAGAACACCGGGATGGGCACGCCCCAGACGCGCTGGCGGCTGATGCACCAGTCGCTGCGGTCGCGCACCATGCCGGCCATGCGGTCGTGGCCCCAGGCGGGCTGCCACTTGACGCTGTCGATGGCCTTGTAGACGTCCTCCTTGAAGGCGTCGATGGAGCAGAACCACTGCTCGGTGGCGCGGAAGATGATGGGATGGTGGCAGCGCCAGCAGTGGGGGTACTGGTGGGTGATGTGCTTGACGCCCATCAGGTGGCCGGTGCCCTTGATGTGCTCCAGAATGACCTTGTTGGCGTCCCAGACCTTCAGGCCGGCAAATTCCTCGCCCGCCTCGGCGGTCAGGCGGCCGGCCTCGTCCACCGGCACCACCACGGGCAGTTCGGGGTAATGCTGGGTGCAGACCTCAAAGTCCTCGACGCCGTGGCCGGGGGCGGTGTGGACACAGCCGGTGCCGCCCTCCAGCGTGACGTGGTCGCCCAGGATGACCAGGCCGGTGCGGTCCAGGAAGGGATGCCGGTACTCCATGCGCTCGAACTCGGCGCCGGGGACGCGGGGCTCCAGGACGGTGTAGTCCTCGATGCCGCAGGCTTCCATGGTGGCCTTGACCAGGTCGGCGGCCATGATGTGGTACTCCTCGCCGATCTTGACAAAGGAATATTCGATCGTGGGGTTCAGGCAGGTGGCCACGTTGCCGGGCAGCGTCCAGGTGGTGGTGGTCCAGATGACGATCCAGGCCTTGTCCAGCGGCACACCGTACTTGGCCAGTACGCCGTTGGGGTCTTTGGTCAGCTTGTAGCGGACGTAGATGGAGTCGCAGGGGTCCTCGGCGTACTCGATCTCGGCCTCGGCCAGGGCGGTGTGGTCCTCCGGGCACCAGTAGACGGCCTTCATGCCCTTGTAGATGTAGCCCTTCTCAGCCATCTTGCCGAAGATCTCCACCTGGCGGGCCTCAAACTCCGGCTTGAGGGTCAGGTAGGGGTCGTCGAAATCGCCCTGCACGCCCAGGCGCTGGAACTGCTGGTTCATCACGTCGATATGCTCGGTGGCAAACTCGCGGCAGATCTTGCGCAGCTCCAGCTTGGAAACGCCGGCCTTTTTGTCCCCCAGGGAGCCCAGGGCTTTCAGCTCGATGGGCAGGCCGTGGGTGTCGTAGCCGGGCACGTAGGGTGCCTGGCAGCCGGACATATTCTTGTAGCGGACGATGATGTCCTTGATGATCTTGTTCAGCGCGGTGCCCATGTGGATGCTGCCGTTGGCATACGGCGGGCCGTCGTGCAGGATGAAACGGGGCTTGCCCTCGTTGTTCTGGATCATCTGCTCGTAGACATGGTTTTTCTGCCAGTCGGCCAGCATCTGCGGCTCTTTCTTCGGCAGGCCGGCACGCATGGCAAACGGCGTGGACGGCAGGTGGATGGTGTCGTTGTAATTCTGCGCCAAGGTTGCTACACTCCTCTATGCTGTATGGTTCATGCACACACATCGGCCCGGCGCGGCGGAAAGCACGGCCGGGCGGACGGTGCGCGGGCTATACCGGCCTGGCTGGCAGGCCGGGGAAACGTCAGCTGTCGAAATCGACGCCGGCGAAGGTGTCAAAGGACGCGGGCAGGTCGGTCTCCGGCTGGGCCTTTTTGCTGCGGCTGCGGCTGGTGCCGGAAGCGCGGCTGCGGCTGCCGGAAGAACGGCTGCGGGTGGTCTTTTTGGGGGCCGGGGCTTCCTCCTCGCCGGGCGCGTCATACAGGCCGGCGCCGGGCTGGAACTTGGACTGCCGCGCGGGGGCGGATGCCGGCGGGTCCTCGCGCAGGTCCTCCGGCTGGTCCGGCTTGGGCGCGATGGCAAACTCGACGGTGTCCACCTTTTCCTCGCCCGGTTCCGGCAGGTCGTCCTCCGGGTCGTCGTAGTAGGGCTCCGGTTCCTCCGGCTGGGGGGCCGGCTCATAGGCCGGGGCGGGCTCCTCGTAAGGGATGTTCTCCGGCTGGGGCTGCTCCGGCTCCGGCTGCGGCGTCTCGTAGACGGGCTGCGGGGTCTCGTAAACCGGCTGGGCGGGCTGCGGCTCCGGCGCGGCGGGGACGTCGGCCTCGTCCACGTCGGGGATCTCGCCGCTTTCCGGTATCTTGGAGATCAGCTCCACATGCTTGCGGTACATCTCCAGCAGCGATTTTTTGAAATTGGCCGTCTCTTTGTGGATGGTGGCCAGCTCCTGCTGGGCCAGCTCCACCTCGTCGCGGGCGCGCTGCTCCCGGTCCTCGGCCTTGATGTTGGCGGCGCGGATCACTTCGGCGGCCTTCTGCTTGGCCTCCTTGATGACATTTTCGCCCAGGCGCTGCGCGTTGATGAGGGTGGTGTGCAGCGTGTCCTCCTCGGCGCGGTACTGGTCGATGCGCTGCGCCAGGACCACCAGCTTTTTCTGCAGGTCCTCGTTCTCGGCGCTGAGGGCGTCCAGACTGTCGGCCACCTGCCTGAGATAGTCGTCCACATCCTCACACCGATAGCCCCGCATGGCCTTGTCGAATGTGACGCGGCGTACATCCTCCGAAGCGATCATTCTAATTCCTCCTGTCTCGGACGGGATCGTCCGGGATTGGCTCAAACACAGCCGTGCCGCCGGCTGCGGGCCGGACGGGCTCTCTCAATACTGGTAAAACAGGATAAAGGTGCGGTCGCTGCGGCTTTTGCCGCCCACCTGCTGCAGGCGGAAGCGGCCCTTGCCCCGCACGGTGAAGATATCGCCGGCATACACCGGCTCGTGGCCGGTGCGCAGCGGCACATGGCCCACCTCCACCCGGCCTTCGGCGATCAGGCGGGCCGCCTGCCCGCGGGAGATGCGCAGCATCGCCCCCAGCACGCAGTCCGACCGCAGCGAGGGCACCGTGGCCTGGCGCAGTTCCCGCTCCGGCTCCGCCAGCGCGGACGCCGGCGGCTGGCTGCAGGGTTCCGCCGAGACAGGGGTGCGGCCGGCCTCAAACAGGCTGCCCGCCACAAAGTCCCGCTTATCCTCCAGCACAAAAAGGTAGCTGACCCCCGGCCGGTCCGGGTCGGGGCGGATATCCCCCACACAGGCGCGCTCCAGGCCAAGGCCCAGCACCGCGCCCAAAAGATCCCGGTGCTGCGGGGCGTCCTGCCCTGCAGCCAGGCGGGCGGTGACGCACAGGCAGGCCACCGGCTCCAGCTGCCAGGTGTCCGGCGGCTCGATGCACAGCACCCGGCGCTCGGCCCCGGCAAAGCCGCCCCAAAAGCGGATGCAGCCGCACCCGGCCCGGTTGGCGGCCGCCCTGGCCAGCACCTGCTCCCGGTCGGACAGAAAGCCGGTATGCCGTGGGATGCCCCGGCGCTCGGCCAGGGCGCACAGTTCCTCGACCCGGCGCATCAGGCGGCGCTCGTCGTCGTTCTGCGGGGGCAGAAAGCCCCGCGCCGCCGGCTGGGCGGCATCAGAAGAAGACGCCATTGTTCTCCAGCTCGTCGATCAGGTCGCCCATGATATCCACATTGTAGGGCGTGATGATAAAGGTGCTGGTGGCCACCCGCTTGATCTGGCCGTTGTTGGCGTAAGCCACGCCGGACAAAAAGTCGATCAGCCGGCGGGACACCTGCTTGTTGGTGGACTCCAGGTTCAAAACGACGGTGCGCTTGGCGTTGAGCTGGTCGGCAATGGCCGAGGCGTCCTCAAAGCGTTCCGGCTTGACCAGGACCACCTGCAGCTGGGTGGTGGCGTTGATGTTGACCACCTTGTTGCGCTGGCGGGTCTCCTCGGTCTGGGCATAGGCATCCGGCGCGGTCTGGCCCTGATTGCCGCCGGCAAAGACTTCGTCCTCGCCGCCGTCCAGGTACTCGTCGTCTTCCGGGTCCTGGTTGATGCCCAGCATATTCTTGAAGCCTTCAAACATGGACATAGTGGATTCTCCTTAAAGCTATTGCATCTGCGGCCCGGTGGGGGCCGGCCTCGCCGCCGGGAGGGCAAATTCCTCCCATACAGCGATATACATTAAGTATTATCTCTTTTTTTGGTGCAAAAGTCAATAGCAGCGGCGGGGGTTGGCTGCTATTTCCTTGCGGACGGGGCGGAATTTTGCCAGGTGCCGCGGCGCCGTAACCTTTTGCATATTTTTCCTTCTTTATTTGCAAAGACGGCAAAGAAAGGCGGCGGATCAACATGAAAGGCGCGTTGCTGCTGACCGGGCTTGCCCTGGCGCTGCTTCTGCTGGCAGGCCGGCTTGCTCCCGCACCCGCCCCCGATGCTGCCCGCTGGGCGATGCGGCCGGCTGTGGTCGTGGACGGGGTGACCTACGCCAGCACCGGGCAGCGGCACGGCGGCATCCAAGCGGACGCTGTCCCCGACGGCGCCACAGATTGTCGAAAAAGTTAAACTCCGTCGCCGTCGGCGGACATGCGCCGACGACGGCGACACCTACAGGGAAATTTTGCGGCAAATTGTGTGCGAGGAGCTGTGCTCCGAGTGCGCGATTTGCCGTAAAATTTTGTCGAAGGGGATTCCAAAGGGGGAAACGCGCCGAGCTGGCGTCAGCCAGTCGAAGCGTTGCCCTCTTTGCAGCGTGTCGAGGGACTCGACACGCTGGGACGCCGTCCCCGACGGCGCCGTCGCAGCGTCTGTGGAAAGCTGGGAATGGCCCGCAAAGGACGGCGAATCCAACTTTGGCGCGGGATATGACTACCTGCTCGGGGAGCCGGGCAAACTGTATGTAAATTTCGATGGGAACTGGATCGTTTTTGAGAAGTGGGAGGAGGCGGAAAGCCGGGCCGGCGGCTGAAAACGCCTTGCGCTTTTTCTGCCCGAAACCGCGCAAAGTCCGCCCGCGGGCTGCCATCCGGCAGGGGCCCGCGGGCGGACTTTGCTGTTATGGTTCTTGGGGCTTTGCGCCGTTTTTGCCGGGGTATTTGGCGCGGCGGTCGGGGGCGGCGGGGTCACTCCCCTTCCGGCAGCTGGGCGATGGCCAGGCAGGCAAGGCCCAGCCCCAGCATCAAAAAGGCGGCCTGGCTGTCCAGCGCGTCCAGCATGGTCAGCACCGCCACCGCGATGCCCATGGCCGCCGCCACGCCCTTGAGGGCCAGCTCCACCAGCCTGCCCGCCTGCTTCCCGGCCGGTTTCGGCCGCGGGGCGGCCGCGCCGGGCCGGGCCTGCATCAGCTCATCCACCGTGGCGCCCAGCACCTCGGCCAGGCGGGGCATGGAGGCGATGTCCGGGCAGGAAACGTCCCGCTCCCACTTGCTCACCGCCTTGTCGGTGACGCCCATGCGGTCGGCCAGCTCCAGCTGGGTCATGCCTTTTTCTTTGCGCAGCCGGGCAATGCGCCCGCCCAGGGTATCCGGGGTATTTGCTTCCATAAGGGTCCTCCTTATTTGCGTTGTATTTGCGCCGTGGCTGTATCCGGCCCCGCCGGGTGCGGGGCGGTTCGGCCTGCCGGCTTTACCCTACCACAGCCGGCCTGCGCGGGCAACCGATTTGCAGTTTACCTGCGGTAGAGTCCCGGTTTCCCCGGCCGGGACGGCCGGCGGACGCTCCTCCGGGCCCGGCTTCCGGTCTGTTTTTCTCCCCTCCGGAAAAAGCTGTTTTTGCCCCTGAAAGTATGGTAGAATGGGAAAAAGGGCAAAAAAGCCCGATCTGCGGAGGGAATACCATGAAAAAGAAGTACAGCGCCCTGCCGGACTCCATGAAGGACATGGAGATGTACGGCTTCCACTGGATGGAGTTCGTCCTCTCGATCCCATCGCCCCTGTATCTCCTGACTTCCCGCAAAAGCAACGGGCTGTCCAACGCCTGCATGCAGTCCTGGACCACCTTCACCGGCGGGAAGAACGGCTACTTTGCCATCGTTTCCGCCGTCAGCAAATACGGGCATCTGTACCGGACGCTGCACGAGACCGGGGAGGCTGTCATCAATTTCATGTCCGCCGACCGGTACGACGCCTGTATGTCGACCTGCCGGAACAACGGTTTTGATACGGACGAGATCAAAGCCGCCGGCCTGACCCCGGTCCCGGCCGACCTGGTGAACGCCCCGATGGTCGACGAGTGCTTTATGAATTTGGAATGCCGCTTCCGCTGGGAGAAGGAGATCGCCGAGGGGGACGACTATGTTCTGGCCTGCCTGGAGATCGTCTGCGCCCACATTGACGAGCGGCACCTGAACGAGTCCGACCTGGGCCGGACCGGCGAGACCGGCATCCTGTACAACATCCACCACCCCATCGACCCGGAACGCTTCCGGGGGACGGCCCGCGATTCCATCGGCGTGGTCAAAAAGATACGGGATTACAGCGAATATTGAGAAGGCTTTTCCCGGTCATGTCCCGTCCCGGCCGTGCCGCGGCAAAATGCCGCTGCCGCCGTCACTGCTTTTCCGCCGGCGGTTCCTGCGGCAGCGCGCGGATGTACTGCCGCAGGGCGGCCGTCAGGCTGCGGGCGCTGCGCACGCCGCGGACGCCGTGGGCCTGCAGCACCGCCCTGCTGATCTGGCCGGAGGCAAAGCGGCGGTCCAGCCGCAGGCGCATCTGATACCGGGCGCGGCTGCCGGGGGCGGCGTCCGGCACGGGCAGGTCCACCTCCACAGCGGTGCACTGGTACAGCACCGCCGACACCGGGGCCGCCATATAGATATAAACGGTATCCCCCGCCTGCACGCGGGCGGTCTGCTTCCACAAAATATGCCCGTCCCGGCCGAGATCCTGCTCCACATCGTAGACGGCGGGGTTGGCGGGGACCAGCCAGTCCCGTTCCCGCCGCCGCGCCGCCCGCGCCCCAGTCTGCCGCGGCCCGGTCAGCGAATGGCTGAGTTCCAGCAAAAAGCCCAGCTGCTCCGGGTCGACGGTGCCATCCAAAAGCACGCTGATCCACTGCTCCTTGTTCATGTGCCAGGCCGGCAGGATGCCCGGCTGGCTGCGCAGCGACCCGGACAGGATAGGGTCGCATTTCAGGTTGACGATGTCCACGCATCCGCCGCCGGGCAGGCCCAGTTTCTGCCGGGGCACGTCCATGACCACGGCGTACCATTTGCGGTTTTCCGGGTGGCGCAGCACCGCATGCCCCGGCGAATCCCGCCAGGGGTATTCCGGCCGGCCGCCGTAACAGGCGGCGGCGCGATCCAACAGTCCCTGCCGCGTGGCGGGAAATGCGTTTTCCATGATGGTCCGCCCCTCTCTGCCCCGGATCTTTCCCAAAGGGCCGCAGTATGCCGTATACCCAAAGTATAGTTTTCGCGCGGGCGGCCGTCAAGGCGGAGGCCATCCGCACAGCGATGCCAGGGGGGCGAGATGCGCAAATTTACCGCGTCAGGCAAAGCCGCCGTCACCGCCCCCCTCTGCCGCCTGCTGCCGACGATGCGACATTTTTCTTGCGCAGGTGTTTACTCGGCACACAAAACGTGGTATAATCCAGTTACAACCTATTGTTGTTAAATGTAGGACAGCGTCCCGTCTGCTTTCCGCCCGGTCCGGGCCCGCGTGCGGGGCGCTGCCGTGCGCCTGCCGGCACAGAAAATCGGACACCTGAACAGGGGCGGCCTGCCGCCCCCGCAACGCACAAAGGAGCACCCATGCAAGAGGAGTCTATTTTTCACTTAAAAGCCCCCTTCTCCCCCACCGGCGACCAGCCCCAGGCCATCGACAAGCTGGTGGAGGGCATCCAACGCGGAGACAAGGGCCAGACGCTTTTGGGCGTGACGGGCTCGGGCAAGACCTTTACCATGGCAAACATCATTGCCCGGTGCAACCGCCCCACCCTGATTTTGGAGCCAAACAAGACGCTGGCCAGCCAGATCTGCACCGAGATGCGCGGCTTTTTCCCCGACGATGCGGTGGAATATTTTGTCAGCTACTACGACTACTACCAGCCGGAGGCCTACATCCCCTCCACCGACACCTACATCGAGAAGGACAGCGCCATCAACGACGAGATCGACCGGCTGCGGCACTCGGCCACCGCGGCGCTCAGCGAGCGGCGCAACGTCATCATCGTGGCCAGCGTTTCCTGCATCTACTCTCTGGGCGACCCCATCGACTACCGCAGCATGGTCATCAGCCTGCGCCCCGGCATGGAGCTGAGCCGGGACGAGCTTTGCCGCCGGCTGGTGCGGCTGCAGTACGAGCGCAACGACATCAACTTTACCCGCAACAAGTTCCGCGTCCACGGCGATATTGTGGACATCTACCTGGCCTACATGGACGATCTGGCCATCCGGGTGGAGTTTTTCGGCGACGAGATCGACCGCATCAGCGAGATGCGCCCCCTGACCGGCGAGCGGCAGAACGTGGTGCGCCATGCGGCCATCTTCCCCGCCAGCCACTACATCGTCGGCCCCGAAAAGATGAAGGCCGGCCTTGCCAAGATCGCTGCCGAGCTGGACGAGCGGGTGAAGTTCTTCACCCAGGAGGGCAAGCTGCTGGAGGCGCAGCGCATTGCCCAGCGCACCAACTACGACATGGAAATGCTGCAGGAGGTGGGCATGTGCAAGGGCATCGAGAACTACTCGGCGGTGCTGTCCGGCCGCGCGCCGGGGTCCACCCCCACCACGCTGCTGGACTATTTCCCCGAAGATTTCCTGCTGATGGTGGACGAGAGCCACGTCATGCTGCCCCAGGTGCGGGGCATGTACGCCGGCGACCACAGCCGCAAGCAGACGCTGGTGGATTACGGCTTCCGCCTGCCCTCGGCTTTCGACAACCGCCCGCTGCGGTTTGAGGAGTTTGAGGCAAAGGTCGGCCAGACCATCTACGTCAGCGCCACCCCCGGCCCCTACGAACGGGAGCACTCCACCCAGGTGGCCGAGCAGGTCATCCGCCCCACCGGCCTGCTGGACCCCGTTATCATGGTGCGGCCGGTGGAGGGCCAGATCGAGGACCTGCTGGGCGAGATCCAGACCCGCATCGACAAGGGCGAGCGCGCGCTGGTGACCACCCTGACCGTCAAGATGGCCGAGGATCTGACCGACTACCTGGAAGAGCACGGCGTCAAGGCCCGGTATATGCACCACGAGGTGGATACCTTTGAGCGGATGGAGCTGATCAAGGACCTGCGGGTGGGCGCCATCGACGTGATCGTGGGCATCAACCTGCTGCGCGAGGGCCTGGATCTGCCGGAAGTATCGCTGATCGCCATTTTGGACGCCGACAAGGAGGGTTTCCTGCGCAGCGAGACCAGCCTGATCCAGACCATCGGCCGCGCCGCCCGCAACGCAAACGGCGTGGTATTGATGTACGCCGACGAGGTGACCCCCAGCATGGAGCGGGCCATCCTGGAGACCGAGCGCCGCCGCGCCATCCAGGACGCCTATAATAAAGAGCACGGCATCACGCCAAAGACCATCGTCAAGGCCATCTCCGACGGGCTGGAGATCAGCATGTCGGAAGAAAACAAAAAACTGCGCCAGCGCCGCATGAGCAAGGCCGAGCGGGAGCAGACCATCGCCCGCCTGACCCGCGAGATGAAGGAGGCCGCCCGCCTGCTGGAGTTTGAGCACGCGGCTTTCCTGCGGGATCAGATCCAGCGGCTGGAACGGGGCGAGGACCCCACCATGGACGCCGAGGAACGCAAGGCCGCCGACGCAAAGCGCCGCGGCGCAAAGGCCGGCCGCAAAACAAGCAGAGGGAAGGGAAAGCATTGAGCAAGATCAAAATTGACGCCAACCAGCGCATCACCATCAAGGGCGCCAGAGAGCACAACCTGAAAAACGTCGACCTGGTGCTGCCCCGCAACAAGCTGATCGTGATGACGGGGCTTTCCGGCTCCGGCAAGTCCAGCCTGGCGTTTGACACCATCTACGCCGATGGCCAGCGCCGGTATATGGAAAGCCTGTCCAGCTACGCCCGGCAGTTTTTGGGCCAGATGGAAAAGCCCGATGTGGACGAGATCACCGGCCTGTCGCCGGCCATCTCCATCGACCAGAAAACCACCAGCCACAACCCCCGCTCCACCGTGGGCACCGTGACCGAAATTTACGACTATCTGCGCCTGATGTACGCCCGCATCGGCGTGCCCCACTGCCCGGTGTGCGGGCGGGTCATCAGCCAGCAGAGCGTGGACGAGATGGTGGACGAGGTGCTGAAACTGCCCGAACGCACCCGGTTCCAGGTGCTGGCCCCGGTGGTGCGCGCCCGCAAGGGCACCCAGGCCAAGGAGCTGGACGCCGCCCGGCGCGCCGGCTATGTGCGGGTGCGCATCGACGGCAACCTGTACGACCTGGACGAGGAGATCAAGCTGGAGAAAAACATCAAGCACACCGTCGAGGTGGTGGTGGACCGCCTGACCATCAACGACAGCGTGCGCAGCCGCCTGGCCGACTCCATCGAAACGGCGCTGAACCTGACCGGCGGCCTGGTCACCATCGACGTCATCGGCGGCGAGCCGATGCAGTTCAGCCAGCATTACGCCTGCCCGGAGCATGGCATCTCCATCGACGAGCTGACGCCCCGGATGTTCAGCTTCAATAACCCCTTCGGCGCCTGCGAGACCTGCACCGGCCTGGGCACCTTTATGAAGGTGGACCCGGCCCGCATCATCCCGGACCGGCGCAAGTCCATCCGGCAGGGCGCCATCAAGGCCAGCGGCTGGTACTACGCCGAAGGTTCCATCTCGGAGATGTACTATCTGGCGCTGGGCAAACGCTACGGCTTTACGCTGGACACCCCCATCCGCGAGATGAGCAAGGAGGCGGTGGACGCCCTGCTGCACGGCACCAAGGGCGAAAAGATCGAGATGCAGCGCGAGAACATGTTCGGTTCCGGCAGCTATATGAACGAGTTCGAGGGCATCGTCACCAACCTGGAGCGCCGCTTCCGCGAGACCAGCAGCGAGTGGGTCAAGGAGGAGATCGCCCAGGTCATGTCCAGCGAGGAGTGCCCCACCTGCCATGGCCGCCGGCTGAAACCCACCAGCCTGGCGGTGACGGTGGGCGATTTGAACATCGCCGATTTCTGCGACATGAGCGTCAACGAGGAGCTGGAGTATATCCGCACCACCCACGTGCCGGAGCGCGCCCAGATGATCGGCGCGTCCATCTTCAAGGAAGTGCGGGAGCGGCTGGGCTTTTTGCAGAGCGTGGGGCTGGGCTATTTGACGCTGTCCCGCGGGGCGGCTTCGCTTTCCGGCGGCGAGAGCCAGCGCATCCGGCTGGCCACCCAGATCGGCAGCGCGCTGACCGGCGTGCTGTACGTGCTGGACGAGCCCAGCATCGGCCTGCATCAGCGGGACAACGACAAGCTGATCGCCACCATGAAGCGGCTGCGCGACCTGGGCAACACGCTGATCGTGGTGGAGCATGACGAGGACACCATGCGCCAGGCCGACTACCTGGTGGACGTTGGCCCCGGCGCCGGCGTACACGGCGGCGAGATCGTGGCCGCCGGCAGCGTGGAGGATATCTGCAAGGCAAAGCGCAGCATCACCGGCGCGTATCTTTCCGGCCGCAAGGCGGTGGAGGTGCCCGGCCACCGGCGGGAAGGCAACGGCAAGTTTTTGCGGGTGGTGGGCGCAAGGGAGAATAACCTTGCCAACATCACGGTGGATTTCCCGCTGGGCAAGTTCATCTGCGTCACCGGCGTGTCCGGGTCCGGCAAGTCCACGCTGGTCAACGAGATCTTGTACAAGACGCTGGCCGCCGCCATGAACGGCGCCCGCAGCCGCCCCGGCCAGTGCGACGAGGTGGAGGGCATGGAATGGGTGGACAAGGTCATCGGCATCGACCAGTCCCCCATCGGGCGGACGCCCCGCTCCAACCCCGCCACCTATACCGGCGTGTTCAC